>Ga0307517_10000710_pt1 | contig 57392 bp, 57 predicted proteins | sample 23_EM_MG_FD_194515 | JGI IMG/M metagenome (GOLD analysis project Ga0307517, IMG submission 194515) | Populus trichocarpa ectomycorrhiza microbial communities from riparian zone in the Pacific Northwest, United States - 23_EM | ecosystem: Host-associated > Plants > Roots > Unclassified | place... | reverse complement strand
GATTCAGCGTCAGCTGCAGCACATGGCCATGGCGTTCGACGAGCAGTTCCGGGGCATCGGTCGTCACGCTGTCTCTCCCTCTTTCTGGTCGGCGGCGAACAGCGCCCGAAGCTCGGGCTGGCTGACCAGAACGCCTTCGATGATCGCGTGAATCGCCTTCATGGGCGCCTCATTTTAGATTACTGAATAAGGATTAGAGCCTCCGCGTCAAGGCAGACCGCCAGGGATTCCCCATCAATTCCTTGACTGGCTGCAAAGGGAAATGCTCCGCAACGGTCACAAGGGATAGGCCATTGGCGCCCTCGCCCATTCGGGAATAGAACATATTCTATATCTCGCCCGAGGAGCATTGTGAATCTCAGCTCGGCGCGCGGCTGGGGGCACTATTTCAACGAGTGCGGGGCCGTATTCAACGCGCCGCAGCTCGCGCGCTTCAAGACGGTCGTTTGGAACAGCGTGAGCGGCGACGTCCTTACGCCCGCCCAGCGGCAGGCGTTCATCGACTACTTCCAGAACGGCGGAGAGTTTGGGGCGTGCACGGTTCCGGCGTCGACCCGTCATATCGCTCGCGCTGATATGTCGATCAGCTGATTGACGCCCGGCTCGTCGGTCACACCATGTGGCCTCACCTGCAGCGCGGAACGATCCACGTCGAGGACCCCGCTCACCCGGCGATGTCCAGATTGCGCAAGACCTGGGTTCGCACCGCGCAACTCAGACCCGTTCAAATAGATATCGCTATGAAGAACGCGAATCTGCCGAAGGGCCACGTTTCAATCGCGGGGCGCCGACCGCCGCGTTGCGGGTTAATTCGCCCGCGCCCGCTGAAAACCGTTCTGTCCGGAGTCTCCGCATCATCTCAGTTTTGGCCGCAATCAAGGGGTTACATGCGGTGCGCTGGCGCCGGCGCCGGGAGGACTGCGCGCGCGCACGGATGATCGGCCCGGTTCTTTGCAGCGAGTTTGACTTGTCCGACCCGACGCCCTCACTACCACATAGAGATGTCTTAATAGCGGTGCTCGGGTGAGTTTCCCATGGACGCGGGCGCAGATTGCCTCGACTATCGCCGCAAACACCCTCTTCGAGGGCCAAAAAAAATCACGGGGGGCGTCAGCCGTGATGGAGGACCACAATGACGGCGGATAGCCCCACGATAGCGACCTCGGTCGTGCCTCCGGCCTCCGAGCCCGCGCGGCTGCCCCGCTACGCCCTCGGCCTCCTGCTGGTGATCTACGTCCTCAACAATGTCGATCGGCAGATCGTCAACATCCTCGCCGAGCCCATCCGAAAGGATCTGCATCTGCACGACTGGCAGATCGGCGTGCTGACGGGGTTCTCGTTCGCCATCTTCTACGCAACGCTCGGCATTCCGATCGCGCGGCTCGCCGAGAAGGGCAATCGCTCGCTCATCATCGCGATATCCGTCGCGGTCTGGAGCGCCTTTACCGCGCTCTGCGGCATCACCCGGACCTTCCCTCAGCTTGTCCTGGCCCGGATTGGGGTCGGCGTGGGTGAGGCCGGATGCACGCCCGCCGCCGTGTCGCTGATCAGCGATCTCGCCCCGCGTGAAAAACGCGCCTCCGCGCTCGGGATCTATACGATGGGCACGCCGATCGGTGCTCTGCTGGGCATGGCGATCGGCGGCCTCGTGGCCGACATCGGCGGTTGGCGCATGGCCTTTCTGGTGGCCGCCGCTCCCGGCTTGGTGGTCGCCGCGCTCGCGGCGCTGACCCTGAAGGAGCCCAGAAAGGCGATTGGATTTGCGACGCCCGCGGATCCGGCCCCGACCTTAAGAGAGACCGGCCGCGAGTTGCGCGCCTCCAAAACCTATGTGCTCTTCGTGCTGGCGGGCACGCTGCAGGCCATGGTCGGGTTCGGCAACGGCGCCTTCCTGGGCTCCTTCTTCTTCCGCAACCACGCCGCGGCGCTCGCGCAAAACGCGGCGGGCGTGGGGCTGCAGGCCGCCGGCTTTCTCGGGCTGACCCTTGGGCTCATTGCAGGACTCGGCGGGGCGCTCGGCAGTTTCCTCGGCGGAAAGATCGCGGACCATCACGTCGCGACGGATCCTAAGGGGCTCGCGGTCCAGATGACCTTGGTGAACCTCATCGCGTCGCCGATCTACGTCGTCGCGATCTTGGTCGGTTCCGCGCCCCTCGCGCTCGCCCTGCTCCTGGTGCAATCGCTGATCAACGCCATGTGCTTCGCGCCCTCGTTCACCGTTCTGCAGAGCGTCATGCACCCACGGAGCCGTGCGACGGCCTTCGCCCTCTACATGTTGGCGATCAATCTCGTGGGCCTGGGCTTGGGGCCGGTGCTCGTCGGCGCGCTCAGCGACTATCTCTCCAATGGAGCGGGTTTGGGCGCCGCGCAGGGACTGCGTTTTGCGCTGGTGACCACCTCATCGCTCGGCTTTGTTGCGGCCGCCCTATACTGGCGGTCCCGCAATTATATTGGGGCGGACACCGTGAGCTAGGACCGCCCTGGCTCACCCCATGAGCCCTGCGCGGGTCCCCGGCGCGACGAAGAGACCTGGCCCGCGGGCCGTCACACGGGACGTCCACAACCGGGCGAGGCGCGCCGACGGCGCGTAAGGCCGCGGAGGCGTCTCGACGGCGGCTGCGGGGACCGGGCCTGAAGATCTCTTCAGGCGCTGGAGGACCGTGAGGCGATCAAGGAGGCGGTCGCCGCGCCGATACTCGCCTGTTCGGAAATGGGCGCGGGCCTAATCTAATTACAGGAAGTCCATGAAACAGCCTGAAACCGGCTGAAAAGCGCCGCTGGTGGGCCCGGCAGGACTCGAACCTGCAACCAGACCGTTATGAGCGGCCGGCTCTAACCATTGAGCTACAGGCCCCAGCAGCGACGCTGGGTGCGCGGTTACCATGGGCTGCACAAGCCTTAAAGCTCACGTTCAGCTACGAACGCCGATGGTCGCGCCCTGATCCGGGCGAGAGCCCATTCGAGGAGCCTCCGATGAAGACCTTCCTGCGCGCCGCCGCCCTGAGCCTCGTGCTCGCCGCCGGCGCCGCGCCCGCCGCCCTCGCCCAGGCCGCGCCGCCCGCCGCCGACAGCATGTTCCGCGCCACGACGCTGAACCTTTCAGCCTACGGCGAGGTCGATGCGGCGCCGGATATGGCCACCATCAACCTCGGCGTCATGACCGAGGCCAAGACCGCCGCCGAGGCGCTGGCCGCCAACGGCGCGCGGATGAACCAGGTGATGGCGGCGCTGAAAAAGGCCGGGGTCGCGGCCCGGGACATCCAGACCTCGGGCCTCAACCTCAATCCCCAGTACGTCTACGAGCAGAACATGCCGCCGCGGCTGAGCGGGTACCAGGCCTCGAACCAGGTCACGGTCACCGTCCACGACCTGACCCGCCTGGGCGCGGCGGTGGACGCCACGGTGAACGCGGGCGCCAACCAGGTGAACGGGATCAGCTTCGGCCTGAACGATCCGACGGCCGCCGAGAACGCCGCGCGCGAAAGCGCGGTGAAGGCGCTGCAGGCCAAGGCCGACCTCTATGCGCGGGCGACCGGCTACCGGGTCGGGCGGCTGGTCTCGCTGAGCGAAGGCGGCGGCTACACGGCGCGGCCACCCATGCCGATGGCGAGCTTCGCCAAGCGCGACATGGTCAGCGAGACCGTGGTCTCCGCCGGCGAGCTGAAGGTGCGGATCGACGTCAGCGGCCTCTACGAGCTCGCGCGTTAAACCCTAGAGCCCCACGCTGCGGAAGGCCCGCGCCAGCCGGTCGGCCATCATCCGGCCGGGGAAGGCGCGGTCGCCCTCCATCATGGCGACGTAGACCAGGCCCTTGCCGGGCAGCGGACCCGACGCCCAGCCGACGCCGCGCGAGGCGTCGGCCAGGGTGTAGCAGGAGAGCGCGCGCGACTGGCCGTCCTTGATGGTGACCTGCGCCAGATCATCGAGCGTGCGCTCGCCCGGATGGTCGCAGGCTGGCAGGCTGCGGGCGCAGGCCGTGTGGCTGTTGTAGCGGTAGACCAGCTTGCTCGTGGCCTGCTCGAAGATCATCACGCAACTGGCCGGGTCGCCGATGGCCGAGGAGATCGCGTCGTCGAGCTTGGCCTTGTCCACGCCCTTGGGCGCCCCCGGCGAGCAGGCGGCAAGCGCCAGCGCCGTGAAGGCGACGGCGGCGATGATCTTGCGGATGCAGGGCATGGTCGGTCCTTTGAACGGCCGGCATCTTCACAAGTTCGCCGAGCGCAGCAACCTTTGGCTTGGGCTCAATCGGCGTGGGCGTGCAGGAAGTCGGTCATCTCCTTCAGCACCGGCGCCTTGCCGCGGAAGGGCTTGGAGAGCGCCATGGCCATGTCGACGTGGCCGAGGTTCGGGTAGTGGCGCTCCTCCACCGTCACACCGGCCAGGCGCAGCTGCGCCGCCAGCTTGGCGGTGTTGCGCGGGTAGACCATGGTGTCCTTGTCACCGGTGGCCAGGAAGGCCGGCGGGGAGTCGGGGCGCACATAGTTCAGCGGCTGGGTGCCGGGCAGGTCCCTGGCCTCGCCGAAGGTGCGTTGCGCGATAGGGTCGGTGAGCGGCAGGAAGTCGTAGGGCCCGGAGAGGCCGGCCAGCGCCCGGATGTGTTTCGGATCGACGCCGGCGGCCTCGAGGTAGCGGTGGTCCAGCGCGAGCATGGCGGCGTTGTAGGCGCCCGCCGAGTGGCCGATCAGCACGATGCGGCTGGGGTCGCCGCCATATTCGGCGGCATGGTCCTGCGCCCAGCGCACGGCCAGCGCCCCGTCCTCCAGGAACCCCGGATAGCGGACCGTGGGATACATGCCGTAGTCGGGGATCACGGTGACGAAGCCGCGGCTGGCCAGCGCCTTGCCGACCCAGCTGTAGTCCTGCCGCCGCCCGGTGTCCCAGGAGCCGCCGTAGAAGAACACCGCCACCGGGACCGGCGCCTGGCCCTTCGTGCGGTGCGGGCCGTAGACGTCGAGCCGCTGGCGCGCGGCGGGCCCGAAGGCGACGTTGACGGCGCTGCGGGCCGCCGGGTCCTTGGGCGAAAGCGTGGCGAACAGGCTGAGCGGCGCGCAGGCCGCCGCCAGCGCGGCGCCCAGGGACGCCAGGCCCAGCCGGCGGGTGGTGCGCAAGGGATCGGTCATGGGCTCCAGCTAGGTCACGGCCGCGCGGCCCGCAACTACGCAACCCGCACCTTCAGCTGTACGGAGCAAATGTGACCGGGGCCGCGGCCTCGCCCGGCGTCGCGGCTAGCGCCCGCCGGGCACGTCGCGCCCGGCGACGCACATCGGCTTGCCCTCGTAGGTCGCGCCCATCAGGCTGCCGCGGCTGACCGCCGCGTGGCGGGCCCGCTCATAGGCGGCGCTCTCGGCGGGCGGCTTGACCCCGGCCGGGCAGATCGGGGTGGTCACCCGCTCGCCGCCCATCGGGCAGAGGCAGATGTCCTCGCTGGCGTCCAGCCGGCTGCCGGGCACGCGGCAGGTGGCCGGCAGGATCTTGCCGCTGACGTCCAGGCACAGGATGGTCGACTTGGGCGGGTTCTCGCCCACCGGCTGGGCGAAGGCCACGCCGGCGCTCAGGGTCAGGGCGGCGGCGAGGGTGAGGATGGTCTTCATGGGGCGTCTCCTGCAGTCCCGTTGCCCCCCGGATAAGCCAGCATACACCCACGTTTGGTTCACCACGAAACCGCGCGAAGGCTTAACCGTGGCGGGCGCAGGGTCGCGATCATGGACCCGATCTCCACCGCCCGTTACGGCCTGATGGCCGCCGAACGCCGCTTCTCGGACTCGGCGACCCGCACGGCGCGCATGGCCGGCGACGCCAGCGTCGACTACGCCTCCGAGGCCGTCACCCAGATCCAGGCCAGGCAGGCGTTCAGCGCCAACATCGGCGTCATCAAGGTCGCCGACCAGATGTGGCAGGCGCTCCTCGACCTCCAGTCGCGCTAAATCGGGACGCCAGTCAGGCAAACGCGATCCAGCGGCCGGCGGCCGCGGCCGTCACCCAGACCAGGATCGCCGCATAGCCGATGATCTTCGTCAGCGGCCCGCCCTCCGCGCCGCGTCCCGCGCGAAACAGCTGAAAGAGCGCCGTCCCCACGATCCAGGCCGAGAACAGCCAGGCGAAGGTGATGTTCACCGGGTTCAGGTGGTCGTAGTCGTCCGGCTTGACGATGAAATGCGTCCAGATGAACTGGACGACGATCATCGCGATCAGCACGCCCAGATAGGCGAGCCGCCCACGCCCTCGGGTGGCGAGGAGCACGATCAGCGCTGCGGCGGTGATCACGTGGTAGACCCCGGAGCTGATCAGGTCGGAGACCGCGAACACCCACAGCGCCGCCAGCCAGAAGGCCATGCCGACGACGAACCAGGCCTTGGCCGCGACGCCGACCGCGCCGTCGGCCCTGGCCACCGGACGACTCGCGCCATAGGTCAGGATGATCCCGCCGGCGAGCGCGAGCATCTTCACGATGAAGGCGGCGCTGTCGTAGAGCCGCTCGGCGTTGGCCATTCCGATCAGGACGCCGGTGACCACGATGCCGACGATGCCGACGCTCTGCCAGAGCTTGAGGCTGCGATAGAGCTCCGACGGCGGCTCCTGGGTCAGGCCCACGCCGATCAGCCGCAGGTTGATCACGATCGAGGTTCCGCCGAGCGTGATCAGCGACAGGACATGGAGGATTTCCCACCAGGCGAACTGCGGCTTGACGTAGGGGGTCGGCCAGACGTTGACCAGGTTCTCGACCCAGGGACGGGCGTGCGGGAAAAACTGCTCGAGGTTCATTTCGGCTGACCTGCGGAGGCAGTTGCGGCGAGGGGAACGGCGCCCTTCCCGGAGACGGCGCACTCTTCGGCCCAGTTGATGAAGGCCGGCTGCGGCTTGCCGCATTCGAACCAGTCGTAGGCGATGAGCCGCCCGAAGCTGATCACCACCAGCCAGGCGGTGAGCGAGATGGCCGCCGCGGCGCGCACGCCGCCCGGCGGCTTCGGCAGGGTGTCCCAGGCGCCCTGGCTCTTCTGGATGCGGCTGTGGAAGATCAGGATGTTCAACAGCGCCAGGGCGAGCATGATCATCTTCGCCCGGAACCAGATATTATGGTAATAAAACACGGGCCTGGCGAAGAAGAGCCCCATCCCCGTGATCACCACGAAGAGGAAGCCGAAGACGGTCAGCGGCAGGATGGCGTCGCTCACCACCGAGACCGCCGTGCGGCGGAAGGTGACGCCCAGCAGGCGCAGGTCGACCACCAGGATGGCGCCGGCGAACAGCATCAGGGCGATCAGGTGGGTGCCTTCCAGCAGGCCCCAGAAGTTGAGGGAGCCCAGCAGCGCTTCGCTCCAGGACTGGGCGGTGTCGCCCGCGCCCTTTCCGAGGTCGTTCTGCAGCCAGGCCAGGAATTCGGGGATCAACTCGGCTTCCTCAGGGTCTTCGACATTGCGGCGCCGGACAGAACCGGACGGTTTCCGAAACGGATCTCAAGAAAAAGGGGAGCGGTGAGGCTCCCCTCGATCTTGCCGCCTGGCGGGCCTATTTCGGCATTTCACCCGGATCGGCGCCGTCCTTCGGCGCGCCGGTGCCGGACGAGCCCATGAACAGCTTGCGGCCGTCGGGGAAGGTCACGTCGCGGCCGTTGGCCTTGCAGACCGGCGTGCAGGCCCTGTCCTTCGACTGATAGCCGCGGACCACGATCTCGGCGCCGGCCTTCAGCGTGTTGCGGTTGATGCCGGCGCGCAGCAGCGTGTTCGGCGTGCCGCCCTCGACCATCCATTCGCCCTGGGCAAACGCCGGGTTGGTGTTCATCACATGCACCCAGGCGTGGGGGTTGATCCACTCGATCTTGGTCACCTTGCCCCTGAGCAACACCGGGGCCTTGCCGTCGAATTCGGCGGCGAAGGCGTGGTGGGCCGAAGCCTGCTGCGCGCCGAGCGCGGCGGCGGCCAGAACGGCGGCGCCGATGAGGCTCGGAACGACAAAGCGGCGATAGTTCATTGAGCGCCTCCAGCGGCAGGTGAGGACGTCTTCATCTCTTCTCGAGCCCTGCGAGGACAGCCTGACAGAGCGCAGCCTATCACTTCAGGGGTTCCTTACGCAGGTGGCCGTACATCAGCTCTTCGACGAACTCGACGCACTTGAACTGCTGCAACCGGGCGTCGTCGCCGACGCGCTTGTAGAGGTTTACCGAAAGCTTCCAGGGACGGGTGAAGGTCGACGGATCGGTGATCTCGGCCTCATAGCGCATCAGGCCCGGACCGGTCGGGGTCCAGCGCTCGACCACCTTCATGTCTGCGGAGTGGAAGTTGCCGGCCCGGTCGAACCAGGACGAATCGGTCATGCCGGTGACCACCACCACCAGGGTGTCGCCTTCCCAGTGCGCAACGGACTGGCCCATCCAGCTGTCGATCGGCGCGGGGCCTGGATCGACGAACAGCAGGTTGCGCACGGCGCCGGCGTATTCATAGGCGATCAGCGTCGCCTTCTCGGACTGGAAGATCTGGAACGGCAAGGCCATGTAGTTGGCGCGCGGGACGCCCGGCAGGTAGCACTTGATCTCCGGGTCGCGGTGGATCCAGTCGGCCCGGTTCTCGTCGCGCTGCTTCCTGGCGTCGGCGGTGTAGGGGATGGTCCCGCCTTCGACGATGCCGAGGCCGGCGGGCACGGCGCCCACGGCGCCCAGGGCCACCACGTCCTTGGCCGGCACCGGCGTCACCGGGCCGGGGCGCATCTGCAGCGCGGCGCGCGCGGCGTGCGGCTCGATATCCCAGTTGGCGCTGTTCATCGCCTGCCAGACGCCGTTCAGGTCGGGGTGCTTGCCGTCCAGGCCGCGGGGCGCGTGATAGCTCGATGCCGCCGGCCTGGCCTTCGCCGCGGGCGCCGCCTGGGCCTGACCGCCGATCACGAGGTTCGCCAAGGCCAGAACCGCCATCGTCCTGATCATTCTTCGCTCCCCGGTATCCGCCCTGGCGCCAGGCGCTTTGGATACTGCGTCAGACAGCCAGGCTTTGACATTCCCGGCCCAGACGATTAGCGCCCGCTAATGGCGGTACGTCACCTCTTTGCAACTCCGGTCTATGAAGCCTCGCTTAGCACAGACCGGAAATTCGAAAATTTCAACGCGGAATTGGAGGCCGCCTGCCGCATGCTGGCCGCCGAGGATGGCGCCGGCCGGGCCTGGTCGAAGGAGCACGGATACGGCGGCTATACCTCCTACGCCTCGCTGGATGACCTGCCGCACCGCGACCCGGCCTTCGGCGAGCTGAAGACCAGGCTCGACCGCCACGCCAAGGCCTTTGCGAAGGACCTCTCCTTCGACCTCGGCGCCGGGCGACTGAAGCTCGACAGCCTCTGGGTGAACATCCTCAGGCCCGGGGCCGCCCACTCCGGCCACATCCATCCGCACAGCGTGATCTCGGGCACGGTCTATGTGGCCACGCCCAGGGGCGCGAGCGCGCTGAAGCTGGAGGACCCGCGCCTGCCGCTGATGATGGCCGCCCCGCCGCGCACCGCCGAGGCGCCCGAGGCGGCGCGCGCCTTCGTCTACCTGCAGCCTCAGGCCGGCACGGTGCTGATGTGGGAAAGCTGGCTGCGCCACGAAGTCCCCGCCAACCAGGCCAGGGCCGAGCGCATCTCCATCAGCTTCAACTACGGCTGGCGTTAGCGGGCGGTCCCGCTCGCCCAGCCTAGCTGTCGAGGAAGCTCCGCAGCTTCCGCGAGCGCGACGGGTGCTTCAGCTTGCGCAGCGCCTTGGCTTCGATCTGGCGGATCCGTTCGCGGGTGACCGAGAACTGCTGGCCGACCTCTTCGAGGGTGTGGTCGGTGTTCATGCCGATGCCGAAGCGCATGCGCAGGACGCGTTCTTCACGGGGCGTCAAAGACGCCAGGACACGCGTCGTCGTCTCGCGCAGGTTCGACTGGATGGCCGCGTCGATCGGCAGGATCGCGTTCTTGTCCTCGATGAAGTCGCCCAGGTGGCTGTCTTCCTCGTCGCCGATCGGCGTTTCGAGGCTGATCGGCTCCTTGGCGATCTTCAGGACCTTGCGGACCTTTTCCAGCGGCATGGCCAGCTTTTCGGCCAGCTCTTCCGGGGTCGGCTCGCGGCCGATCTCGTGCAGCATCTGGCGCGAGGTGCGGACGATCTTGTTGATCGTCTCGATCATGTGGACCGGGATACGGATCGTCCGAGCCTGGTCGGCGATAGAGCGCGTTATGGCCTGGCGGATCCACCAAGTGGCGTAGGTCGAGAACTTGTAGCCGCGGCGGTACTCGAACTTGTCGACCGCCTTCATCAGGCCGATGTTGCCTTCCTGAATGAGATCAAGGAACTGCAGGCCGCGGTTGGTGTATTTCTTGGCGATGGAGATCACGAGGCGCAGGTTGGCCTCGACCATTTCCTTCTTGGCCTGGCGGGCTTCGCGTTCGCCCTTCTGGACAGTCTGGACGATGCGGCGGTAGTCGTCGATCGGCACGCCGGTCTCTTGCGCCAGCGCGGCCACTTCGTGACGGATGTCGCCGATCTGGCCGGCGTCGTTCTCGGCGAACTTGGTCCAGCGGATGCCCAGCGCCTTGACCTGGTCGGTCCAGTCCGGACGCATTTCCGCGCCGAAGTAGGCCTTCAGGAACTCGCCGCGGCTGATGCCGTAGCTGTCGGCCAGGCGCAGCAGGCGGCCTTCGAGACCCATCAGACGCTTGTTGATCGCGTAGAGCTGCTCGACCAGCGCCTCGATGCGGTTGTTGTTCAGCTTCAGGGTCTTCAGGTGCTGGACGATGGTGATCGTCGCGGCCGCATAGGCCTTGCGGTCCGCGTCGGAGAGGTCGGCGCCCTTCAGGCGCTGACTGACCAGTTTCTCCTGCAGCAGGCGGAAGCTCTCGAACTCGAGCGCGATGGCGTCGAGGGTGGCCATGACGCCTTCGCGCAGTTCGCCTTCCATGGCGCTGATCGTCGGGCCCGCGCCATCGTCGAAGTCGTCGTCGTCGTCGCTCTCGGCCTTGGCGATGGCCTCGCCGTCCGCGTTGAGCTCGGGCTCGGCTTCTTCGACCTCGGCGGGCGGGGGCGCATTGGCCGCCAGTTCCTCGGCCGCGGCGGCGTTGACGCCGCCATAGGTCTGTTCGAGGTCGATCACTTCGCGCAGCAGGATGCGGCCGGAGCCCAGCTCCTCGCGCCAGACCATGATGGCTTCGAAGGTCAGCGCGCTTTCGCAGAGGCCGCGGATCATGGTGTCGCGGCCGGCTTCGATGCGCTTGGCGATGGCGATTTCGCCTTCGCGGGAGAGCAGCTCCACCGAGCCCATCTCGCGCAGGTACATGCGGACCGGGTCGTCGGTGCGGTCGTAGGCGGCTTCCTTGGCGGTCTCGACCACCGCGGATTCTTCGCGCACGGCGACTTCGCCGCCGCCCTCGGCGTCTTCTTCCGCCTCGACGACGTTGACGCCCATCTCGCTGAGCATCGCCAGCGTGTCTTCGATCGCCTCGGAGGTGACCTCCTCGGACGGCAGGACCTTGTTGAGCTCGTCCATCGTGACGTAGCCGCGGGCCTTGGCCTGCTTGATGAACTTCTTGACCGCGGCGTCCGTCAGGTCGAGCAGCGGGCCGTCGCCACCCGTGGTTTCCGGCGTCTCAGCTTCGGCGGTGGTGGTGCTCATCTAGGTCTCCGAAACGGCTGCCGCGCCCTATGCAAGGCTCGGGCCGGAAATGGCTCTCAGGACCGAAAAAATATGCGGCCCGCGTCTTATGACCCGTCGCCCGCCCATTTCGTTCCCAGTTTGATCGCGCGATACAGTGATGCGCCCGCCTTCCCAACGACCTGACGCGCCACGCATGAACGACCGCGCGGGAAGGACCCCCGGCGGGTTCTATGGCGTCGTCCGGCGTCGCCACAAGTGGCGAAGAGGCGCGACCACTGGGATCACCGCGCATCGAGGGAGACATCAGTATCTCTGGCGAGGGGCGCGCCCGAATTTCGCGACGGCCCAAAATGATGTCTGTCAACAGCGCGCTAAATCCGCACAAGGGCAGATGGCGTCGCTCGGGTCCCGTGTCAAGGCTTTGGGCGGGGTTCGGACGAACGCTGGCCCGTGAAGTTCATCGAAGAACGCGTCGAAAAGTTATATTCAATTGAATTCATAAAGATATTTTGTCGCAGGCGGGACTTGCCTGATGCGCGACGCAGAACCCCTGGCCAGGTCGGCGCCGACCTTCACCCCCTCGGCCCGCTCACACCCCCACCCTACCCTTCCCCATCGAAGGGGAAGGCGCGCGAAATCTCGCTACATCCTTGACGGTCGCCTGGTCTTAGTGCGGCAGGATCGGGTGGTCCGCGTCCTCGGGGTTGGACCAGTCGCTGTTGAGCAGCCTGCGCTTCTGGTCGCGCTCGGCCTTGAGGCTGATGAGCGTCGAGGAATCGTGGTCGCGGTCCAGGTCGCGGGCGGCGGCTTCCACGGCGCGTTCGAGGGATTCCAGCTCCATCAAGAGGTCGAAGGCCTGGCGCCAGAGGTCGCGGGCCCGCTCGCCGGTGGCTTGGAGGAAGGGCGCGCTGGCGCCGGCGCGTCCGGCGTCGCGCTGCAGGGCCGCCAGCGCTTCCGGGCCGAAGCCCGCGGCCGCGAGGCGGCGTTCGGCGACGCCGTCGAAGGCCGCGCCATCGGTCTCGTAGCGCAGGCGCACGAGTTGCTGGGCCAACCCGTCCAGCTTTTCGTCGCCGAAGCCCCGCGCGCCCACGAGCTCGATCTTGTCGTCGATCACCGAAGGGTCGTTGAAGGCGGCGAGCGCAAGGGCCGCGGCCAACGGTCTGGGTGAACGGCGCAGGCGCTGGCTGGCGTCCTTGCCCATCTCCGTCGCGCCGGCCTGGGAGATGCCGTTCTTTTCCTTCTCCCAGCGGCGCCGGGCGAGCTCGCGGCCCGCGCCGCCGACCGTGTAGACCGGCTGGCGGGTGGGCCAGAGCTGCTCGTAGCGGCCGAGCAGGTCTTCCTTGTAGGCCTGGGCCAGGTCCGGATCGGCGATGATGGCGGCGAGTTTGCGCAGGCGTACCTTCAGCGACGTGCGCTGCTCGGGCGTATCGAGCGGCTCGACGTCGCGCTCGCGGATGAACAGGGCCTCGGCGAAACGGGTGGTTTTCGAGACCTGGGCCTTCAGCGCCGCGGGCCCCTGTTCGCGCAACACCTCGTCGGGGTCCTTGCCGCCCTCGACGATGGCGAACTGCAGGCTGCGGCCGGCCTTCAGCAGCGGCAGGGCGCGGTCCATGCTGCGGGCGGCGGCCTGGCGTCCCGCCCGGTCGCCGTCGAAGCAGAGCGTCGGCTCGGGATGGTGGCGCCAGAGCATCTCCATCTGCTCTTCGGTCAGCGCCGTGCCCATGGGGGCGACGGCCGGGATGCCGCCCCGCTGGCAGGCGATGACGTCCATGTAGCCCTCGACCACCAGCAGCGGCGGGGTCTCGCCTGAGGGGGCCGCGGCGATGATCCTGCGGGTCTCGGAGAGGCCGTAGAGCTGGTGGCCCTTGTGGAAGACCGGGGTCTCGGGGCCGTTCAGGTATTTGGCCCGGGCCTGCGGGTCCATCGCCCGGCCGCCGAACGAGATGATCCGCCCGCGCGGGTCGGCGATCGGGAAGATGATCCGGTCGCGGAAGCGGTCGTAGGGCGCGCCGCCGTCCTCCGGCGCGATCAGCAGGCCGGTGTCGACCAGCTCGGCGGGCTTGGCGCCCTTGGCGATCAGATAGTCCTTCAGCGCCGTGCGGCCGGCGGGCGAGAAGCCCAGGCGGAAGCGGGCCCAGTCCTTCTCCGGCAGGCCACGCTTTTCGAGGTAGGCGCGGGCCTCGCGGCCGACGGGGCGACGAAGCTCGGCCTCGAACCACTGGGCGGCCAGCTCCAGCCAGTCGGAGAGGCCCTGGCGCTTCTTCTCGACCTCGACGGAGCGCGGATCGACGGCGGGCAGCGCCAGCCCCGCCTCGGCGGCCAGCTGTTCCACCGCCTCGGAGAAGGAGAGCCGCTGGGTCTCCTGCAGGAAGGTGATCAGGTCGCCGGTCTTGCCCGAGGAGAAATCGAAGAACTGGCCCTTGTCGTCGTTGACGTAGAACGACGGGGTCTTTTCCTTGGTGAAGGGCGAGAGGCCGACGAACTCGCGGCCCTGCTTGCGCAGCTTCACGCTCTTGCCGATCACGTCGGATGGGCGAAGGCGGGATTTGATCTCGTCGAGGAAGCGTTCGTCAAAGCGCACGCCGCAATGATAGCGCAGCCCGGACCGGCGCGCGCAAGGCGCGCTCATTCACCACGCCGGCCAACGTGCCTATTTGACGGGGATGACCTGTGGATCGATGGTCCCGGGGGGAACGGGCTTCGAGTCTTGAGGGATAGGCGGGTGGCTATGTGGCTTCGTCTCGCGGCAGCGCTGCTCGTCACCCTGGCGGCGATCGGGGTGTTCGAATTCTTCAGCGCGGGCGCATCCATCGCCGACCGCGCGCCGGGCGAGGTGCAGGACCCCGCCCACGGCCGGCCGCGCGAGGTGTTCTGGTTCCTGATCTTCGCCGTGGTGATGGCGACGTCGCTGCTGGCCGCGGCGCGGCGCATGGTCGGCCACCTGCGCCGCGCCCTGAGCCGCCGCGGCTAAGCCTGTGAAATCGACGCCACCCAGGCCGGGAGTTCGCGAATCGATGCCAGTTCGGCGAAGCGCGGATGGCCCTGCGGGGCGTCGGCCATTTCGTGAGCCCAGGTCAGGGGATAGGGGACGTGGGCGGCCCAGGCGCCGGCCTCGATCGCCGGCAGGATGTCGGAGCGCATGGAGTTGCCGCACATGACCGCCTCGGCCGCGCCGGCGCCGTAGCGGTCGAAGACGCGGGCGTAGGTGGAGGCGTCCTTCTCGCTGACGATCTCGACAGCGGCGAAGAGATCGCCGAGGCCCGAGGCGGCCAGCTTCTGCTCCTGGTGCAGCAGGTCGCCCTTGGTGATCAGCACGAGGCGATAGCGTTCGGAAAGCTCGGCCAGCGCCTGATCGACGCCCGGCAGCGGCTCCACCGGATGGCCCAGCATCTCACGGCCGGCGGCCAGGATGTCGGCGATGATCCGGCCGGGCGGGTCGCCGCCGGTCAGTTCCATGGCGGTCTCGATCATCGACAGGGTGAAGCCCTTCACGCCATAGCCGTAGAGCCGCAGGTTGCGCCGCTCGACCCCCGCGAGGGTCTCGTGGAACGCCTGCTCGTCGGCGACATCGGCCAGGAGCGCGCGCATCCGATCCTGGGTCAGGCGGAAGATGGTCTCGTTGTGCCAGAGGGTGTCGTCGGCATCGAGGCCGACCGTGGTGATACGCATGGCGAGATTCTTAGCAGGGCCCGCGGCGCGCTCGAAGCCTGCTGAAAATTGAGTCACAACGCTCAATCGGCAGGCAGCGGCGACCATGCGCCCGATCCCGGGTTTCCGTTTACGTTGCGGCAGTTCGCGCCGGTAGAAGATGCGGCCTCGATTCGGGTGAGGAAAGATGGCGTCAAAAAGCTTGGGCGGCCGGCTGGCGGCGCTGTGGCGCGGGGTCGTGCGTCGCATGGCGCGCCATGCCGTCGCCGTCGCCGAGGCCGAGGCCCAACTCGCCCGCGACCGGCTGCGCGACGCCATCGAGGCGATCCCCGAGGGCGTGGTCTTCCTCGACTCCGAGGGGCGCTACATCCTGTGGAACCAGCGCTACGCCGAGATCTACCACCGCTCGGCCGACCTCTTCCGGCCTGGGGCGAAGTTGATCGACACCCTGGCCGAGGGGGTGCGCCGGGGCGACTATCCCGACGCCGTGGGCCACGAGGAGGCTTGGCTGGCTGCGCGTCGGGCCAAACTCGCCGGCGCCACGGGGGCCCGGCATGAACAGCGGCTGGCCGACGGGCGCTGGCTGATGATCGAGGAGCGGCGCACCACCGACGGCGGGGTGATCGGCCTGCGGGTCGACATCACCGAGCTGAAGGCCCAGGCCGCGGCGCTGGAGCAGGCCCTGGCCCACGCCGAGGCGGCCAACCGCGCCAAGAACGAGTTCCTGGCCGATATGAGCCATGAGCTGCGCACGCCGCTGAACGGGGTGTCGGGTCTGGCCCAGGCGCTGGAGGCGACGAAGCTCAGCGCCGGCCAGCAGGCGCTGGTGGCCGACATCCGCGCCTCCGCCGCCCAGCTCGAGCGGCTCGTGCTCGGCCTGCTGGACTATGGCGACGCCGATCTCGCGCCGGAGCCCCCGCGCGCCGAGCCCGCCGACGGGACGGCCGTGGCGGTGCGGGTGCTGGTGGCCGACGACAACCCCACCAACCGCAAGGTGATCGAGCTGATGCTGGCCGCCGCCGGCGCCACTGCGATCAGCGTCGAGGACGGCCGCGCCGCGCTCGACGCCTGGCGCACGGCCACCTTCGACCTGGTGCTGATGGACCTGCGGATGCCGGTGATGGACGGGCTGGAGGCGATCCGCGCCATCCGCGCCGAGGAGGCCAGCTCCGACCGGGCGGCGACCCCGGTGATCGTGCTCTCGGCCAACACCTCGCCGGACGACCGGCAGGCGAGCGCCCAGGCCGGCGCCGACGGCCATATCGGCAAGCCGATCCGGGCGGAGGAACTGCTGGCCGCCATCGCCGCGGCGGTGGCCTGACCCGCCCTGAGGCGCCCGTCAGGCGCCGCAGGCCGCGTGGGGCTTGGTGACGCGCTCGCCCGAGGGCGGGTAGGTGGCCAGCAGCGCCGCCGGGCGGATCGGCCGGACGGCGAAGTTGCCGCCGCAGTTGGGACAGCAGCCGCCCAGCCGCCCCTCGGCGCAGTCCGCGCAGAAGGTGCACTCGAAGCTGCAGATGCGGGCCTCGGGACTGTCGGGCGCGAGGTCGCGGTCGCAGCATTCGCAGTTGGGTCGCAGGGTCAGCATGAGGGGCTCCCGTCCAGCCCGCCAGCATGCCGGATGAGCGCTGCGGCGGAAATGACATCCTTCCCTGGTTTTCCGCCAACTATTCGCCGAAGCCCTCGCCGGGCGTCACCGGCGCCAGCCGTAGCAGGCGCGAGTCCGCCACGCCGGCGGTGCGGTGCTTGACCAGCTCGCGGTACTCCGGGTCGCGGACCATCTCGATGAAGGCGCCCGAGGTCGGATATTCGGCGATGAAGGCCAGGTCCCAGGCCGGGCCTTGCGGGCCCGTGACCATCACCTGCGGCTTGCCGACCCAGACCTGGCGGCCGCCGACCCGGGCGAAGATGTGCGCCGTGGTGCGGCCATAGGCGCGGTAGGCGTCGAGGCCCGAGAGGTCCTTGCCGTGGTCGGGGTGGTCGGCCGGGTACTCGGCCTTGGGCTTCAGCCGCACCAGATTGAGCATCTGGATCGGCTCGTCCCCGGGCAGGGATTTGAACAGGTCCCAGGCTTCGCGGTCCGGCTCGATATAGGCCGTGGTCATCCGGGGGTGCTCCTGAGCTCGCCGCCGTGCGATATGCGCACATTGACCCGCCATCCGGGACTCACTACCTACGCCACCGTTTGCCCTCAAGGAGCCCTCCGTCATGAGCCGTGACCTGCTGCCCGGCGTGACCGGAGTCCTCGCCCTCGCCGACGGGACCATCCTGCAGGGGATCGGCGTCGGCGCGGTGGGCGATGCGGTGGGCGAGGTCTGCTTCAACACCGCCATGACCGGCTACCAGGAGATCCTGACGGACCCCTCCTACATGGCCCAGATCGTGGCCTTCACCTTCCCGCACATCGGCAACACCGGAACCACCGTCGAGGATCTGGAGCAGGTTTCCGGCTCGGCCGAGACGGCGGCGCGCGGCGCGATCTTCCGCGATGTGCCCACTTCGCCCGCAAGCTGGCGGGCAGACTCGGACCTTGCGACCTGGATGACGCGGCGCGGCGTGGTCGGCCTGGCCGGCGTCGACACCCGGGCGCTGACGCGCTCGATCCGCGAGCATGGCATGCCGCATGGCGTCATCGCCCATGATCCCGAGGGCAGGTTCGACCTCGAGGCGCTGGTGGCCAAGGCCAAGGCGTGGAGCGGGTTGGAGGGCCTGGACCTCGCCAAGGACGCCTCGTGCCTGCAGCCCTTCGTCTGGGACGAGGGCCTGTGGTCCTGGCCGGAGGGCTACGCCAAGCCGGACGCGCCGAAGTACGAGGTGGTGGTCCTGGACTACGGCGTGAAGCGCAACATCCTGCGCGCGCTCTCCAGCGTCGGCGCGCGGGCGACCGTGGTGCCGGCCAACACCAGCGCCGAGGACGTGCTGGCGCGCAAGCCCGACGGCATCCTGCTCTCCAACGGCCCCGGCGACCCGGCGGCGACCGGGGAATACGCCGTGCCGGAGATCCTGAAGATGGTGGAGAGCGGCACGCCCGTCTTCGGCATCTGCCTCGGCCACCAGATGCTGTCCCTGGCGCTCGGCGCCAAGACCATGAAGATGGAGCAGGGCCACCACGGCGCGAACCATCCGGTGAAGGACCTGACCACCGGCAAGGTGGAGATCGTCTCGATGAACCACGGCTTCACCGTGGACCGCGACACCCTGCCCGCCCCGGTGGTGGAGACCCACGTCTCGCTGTTCGACGGCACCAACGCCGGCATCGCGCTGAAGGACCGGCCGGTGTTCTCGGTCCAGCACCACCCGGAAGCCTCTCCGGGGCCGACGGACAGCCTCTACCTCTTCCAGCGCTTCGCCGACCACATGGACGCCGCGAAGTAGGGGCAGCGAAGCCGCAAGATTTGAACCGCGAACCCACGCGAAGGAATGCGAACGCGCATTGCCCATGGCGATGCTGCGACTAAGCGACCCCGCCCCGGGGATCGCGATTCAGTTGGTAGAGCCCGTTGGCGTTCCTTCGCGTGGGTTCGCGGTTCCTATCTTTTTGCAGCACGAGCCGCTCCACGGTCGCGCGCGACGCGCTCCCAAAGTTCACAAGCAAGCCGACTTCCAGTCCCGTGGCCCGCAGATAATTGAGGACTTGCGCCCGATGCTCGGGCGCGATCTCACGGCTCACCTTGAGCTCGACGATCACCGCTTCGAAACAGATGAAGTCCGGGACGTAGGTCTGCTTTAGCTGGGCGGCCTTGTAGGTCAGCTTGAGCTGCGGTGTGGCGCGGAAGGGGATTTGCCTTGCGGCGAACTCCAGCGCCAAACACTCCTGATAGACGGCCTCGAGAAACCCGCGGCCCATGACGCGGTTCACTTCGAAGACCCCGCCTTGAATCTGGAAGACCTCGTTCGCGCAGAGCAAGGTCGGATCGGCGTTTTCGCTCATACTGCCAAGCTACACGAGGCGGAACGTTAGAACAATATAAGAACATTTGGTCTGGCAGCAGGGCTGCGCGGCTACGCCCGTTCGCGTCATTTCGCGTGGGTTCGCGGTCAAAAAAGAGGCCGACAAAGCCGGCCTCTTCTGATGCAGGCCCTTCGGCCGCCTAGATCTTGGCGAGCTTGCCGACGGCGGTGATCGGGCCGGAGGGGGCGTTGGGGTTGGGCGAGCCGCCGGGCGGTTCCACGGAGACGGCGATCGCCGAGCCTTCGGCCATGGAGTCGGCCAGTTCGCGGGACATCGGGATCGACTTCGACTTGCCGGGCTCGACGAAGCCCAGCGCGCGCGGCTTGCCGTCCGAGGGGATGACCCACAGCTCGTGGACCTTGCCCGGATCGGCGCCGGCCTTGACCAGCGAGGTGATGATCAGCGCCTTGCGGGTGGGGTCGTAGGCGGCCACGAAGAGCGGCACCGGCGCCCCGTCCTGGGTGGTCAGGCTGGCGTTGAGCAACGGGCCGGCGATCGGCGCCGGGGCCTGGACGAACCGCGGCGGCTGGTTGGCCAGCATGACCACGGCGACCAGGCTGGCGGCCAGCAGGCCCAGAGAGCCCACCGCGGTCCCACGCCAGAAGCGCACGCCCTGGGCGCCGCCCTCGGCGTTGTCGTTGGCGGGCAACGCGCGCTCGATGCGCGGCCAGACCCCGGCCGGCGCCGGAACCGCCGCCACGGCCAGCGTCAGCGGCGCAAGGCGCGCGCGCCAGGCCTCGACATCGGCCGCGAAGGCCGGATCGGTGGCCATGCGCAGCTCGGCCTCGGCGCTCTCGCGCGGCGACAGCACGCCCAGGGCATGTTCGGCCGCGACGGCTTCGGCTTCGGAAAGTTCGGGTCCCTCGCTCATTGCTCCAGGCATCCCTTGAGCTTGGCGAGACCACGGCGGATCCAGCTCTTCACGGTCCCCAGGGGGGTATCCATGCGTTGGGCGAGCGTCTCGTAGGTGACGCCGCCGAAGAAGGCGGTTCGGATCACGTTTTCGGTCCTGTCATCCAGTTCCGAGAGACATTTGTGCAAGCGACCTTCTTCGCCGGCGGCCACCAGCAGCGCTTCTGCGCTGACGCCGCCGTCGGGAAGCTCATGGCTCTCGATCGGCTCGGCGTAGGCCATCATGCCCCGCGAGCGCAGCCGGTCAATCGACCGGTTGCGGGCGATCGTGGAAGCCCACGTCATGACGCTCGCACGCGCCGCGTCGAAGCGGTCGGCGCGACGCCAGATGGTGACATAGACCTCTTGCAATACGTCCTCGGATTCTTCCCTGTCGGAGAGAATACGTAGGCAGACGCCGAAAAGCTTCGCGGAGGTCGAGTCGTAAAGTTGTCGCAGGGCCGAGCGATCGCCGCCGGCGACGCGCGACATCAGCTGGGCAAGCGCTTCTGGTGTGGTCGCAACGGCCAAGGGCGGGCTCGGATCTCACAGCTACTGGACCGCGAAGCTGCCCGCTTGGCGCGGCGGACGCAAGCCCTACGCTGGAGCTGGCCTGCCGTCCTTGTGCGGTTGCGGGGTTGCGAGGCGGAAAGGAGCCTCAGGCGGCGACTTTTTTCGGCCGGGCGGCGGCGCGCTTGGCCTGGGCGGCGGCCAGGCGCGCGGTCTTGCGCTCGGCGGCGGCTTCTTCGAGAGCGGGCAGCAGTTCGGCGGCCTGCGCCTGCTGGCGCTCGTCGCCGCTCTCGTGCAGGCGGCGCGCGTTGTCGAGGAGGTTGATCACTTCCGCATCGCTCAGGGTCGGAATCTTGTCGATGAGGCTCATGTCCGTCTCCGTTGTCGGGCGGCGCAGGTGAGCGTCGTCGCTGAAGACTATATGGCCAACGGGCGGTTTTGTTTCCAGGAAACTGGGAAAATCGCCGCCATCTTGCCTCCAAAGCGGAAATCATTCAGGGTTCTGGCCATCGAATTCGTCTCGGTTCGGCCGACTATCCCCGCCCGATGAATTGGGCGCCGGACCTGCCTCCCGCACCATCTCGAACTTTGATCGACGGCGTAAATGCTTGCGCCCGCCGGGACTGAACATATCGAAGGACTAGAACTACATGGCTAGCGGTACTGTGAAATGGTTCAACGGCGCCAAGGGCTTCGGCTTCATCCAACCCGATGAAGGCGGCCCGGATGTTTTCGTGCACATCTCGGCGGTCGAACGCGCCGGTCTTCGTGGCCTCAACGAAGGCCAGAAGATCAACTATGAACTCGAGAAGGACCCCCGCAGCGGCAAGACCGCGGCGGGCCAGCTCTCCGAGTAGTACAGGATTTGCGGGGCTGAACCCCCGCCAAGTCACGAAGGTGGGCCGGCGTGCATGCGCCGGCCCATTTCTTTTGGGCCGAGGAAGAAAAGAGGGCCACGGAAAACACGGAAGAGCACGGAAGAAGGGCCGCATTGTTCCCGTATTGTTCTAAAGATCGGGGCGTGTATGGTGGCCCTATGGACGGGTCATCATCAGACGGTCTGATCTATGAGAACGAGGCGTTTCAAATACGAGGCGCGGCGTTCCTTTCGAGACGCTGAAGCCACTCAGCCTGGCCTATCGCGGCGAACGCCTGCGCCAAACCTACGTCGCCGACCTGGTCTGCTATGGCCGGATCGTCATCGAGTTGAAGGCGACCCGCGCCATCGCGCCCGAGCATCGGGCGCAGACCATCAATTACCTGCGAGCCACAGGCCTGAAGCTGGGGTTGCTCATCAACTTCGGCTCGGCGCGACGCGTCGAAATCGAACGCTTCGTCCTCTGATCTCTTCCGTGCTCTTTCCGTGTTTTCCGTGGCCAGCTCTTCTACGGCCCGCCCAGACGCGACGCGGGGTTGCGCGGTCCCGACTCCCTCTCTAAACGGGCGCCTTAACCTGCAGTTCTGACCTGGGGCCGGCGCTTGACGACGCGCGGGCCTTCGCGCGCGAGACTTGGATGCCCAAACGGACCGACATCTCCTCGATCCTGATCATCGGCGCCGGGCCGATCGTGATCGGCCAGGCCTGCGAGTTCGACTATTCCGGCGTGCAGGCCTGCAAGGCCCTTCGCGCCGAGGGCTACCGGATCATCCTGGTCAATTCGAACCCGGCCACGATCATGACCGATCCGGACGTGGCCGACGCCACCTACATCGAGCCGATCACGCCGGAGATGGTCGAGAAGATCATCGCCAAGGAGCGGCCCGACGCCCTGCTGCCCACCATGGGCGGCCAGACGGCGCTGAACACCGCGCTCGCGCTCGACGCCTCTGGGGTCCTCAAGAAGTACGGCGTCGAGATGATCGGGGCCAAGGCCGAGGTCATCGACAAGGCCGAGGACCGCCAGAAATTCCGCGACGCCATGGACCACCTGGGCCTCGAGAGCCCGAAGTCCAAGGCGGCGCACACCCTCGAAGAAGCGCTGGAGGGGCTGGAGTTCGTGGGCCTGCCGGCGATCGTGCGGCCGTCCTTCACGCTGGCCGGCACCGGCGGCGGCATCGCCTACAATATCGAGGAATTCCACGAGATCGTACTCCGCGGCCTCGACCTCTCGCCCACCACCGAAGTCCTCATCGAGGAGAGCGTGCTGGGCTGGAAGGAGTACGAGATGGAGGTCGTCCGCGACAAGGCGGACAACTGCATCATCGTCTGCTCCATCGAGAACATCGACCCGATGGGCGTGCACACCGGCGACAGCATCACCGTGGCCCCTGCCCTCACGCTGACCGACAAGGAATACCAGTGGATGCGCCGCGCCTCGATCGCGGTGCTGCGCGAGATCGGCGTGGAGACCGGCGGCTCGAACGTGCAGTTCGCCGTGAACCCGGCGGACGGCCGCATGGTGGTCATCGAGATGAATCCGCGGGTGTCGCGCTCCTCGGCGCTGGCGTCGAAGGCCACCGGCTTCCCGATCGCCAAGGTCGCCGCGCGCCTGGCCGTCGGCTACACGCTCGACGAGCTGATGAACGACATCACCGGCGCCACGCCCGCTTCGTTCGAGCCCTCCATCGACTACGTGGTCACCAAGATTCCGCGCTTCGCCTTCGAGAAATATCCGGGCGCTGAGCCCTACCTCACCACCTCGATGAAGTCGGTGGGCGAAGTGATGGCCATCGGGCGCACCTTCGCCGAGAGCCTGCAGAAGGCGCTCCGGGGGCTGGAGACCGGGCTCTGCGGCCTCGACGAGATCGAGATCGAGAACGCCGGGGACCCGGAGATGGGTCACGCCTCGGTGCTGCGCGCGCTGGGCACGCCGACGCCGGACCGCCTGCGGGTCATCGCCCAGGCCTTCCGCCTCGGCCTGACCGTCGAGGAGATCCACGCGGCCTGTTCGTACGAGCCCTGGTTCCTGCGCCAGATCGAGACCCTGGTGCGCGAGGAGGCCCGCGTCGCCAAGGAGGGCCTGCCGACCACCGCCCAGACCTTCCGGGCGCTGAAGGCCCAGGGGTTCTCGGACGCCCGCCTCGCCATGCTGACCGGCGAGACCGAGGCGGACGTGCGGGAAAAGCGCCGCGCGCTGGGCGTGCGCCCCGTCTTCAAGCGCATCGACACCTGCGCCGGCGAGTTCCGCGCCGAGACGCCCTACATGTATTCGACCTATGAGAGCGGCGCGCTCGGCCAGGCGCCCGACTGCGAGAGCGACCCGTCGGACCGCAAGAAGGCGATCATCCTGGGTGGCGGCCCCAACCGGATCGGCCAGGGGATCGAGTTCGACTACTGCTGCTGCCACGCGGCCTTCGCGCTGGACGAGATCGGCGTGGAGTCGATCATGGTCAACTGCAATCCCGAGACGGTCTCGACGGACTACGACACGTCGGACCGGCTCTACTTCGAGCCGTTGACTGCAGAAGACGTCCTCGAGCTGATCCACGTCGAGCAGCAGAACGGCACGCTTCTGGGCGTCATCGTCCAGTTCGGCGGCCAGACCCCGCTGAAGCTGGCGCAGCCGCTGGAAGACGCCGGCATCCCGATCCTGGGCACCTCGCCGGACGCCATCGACCTCGCCGAGGACCGCGAGCGGTTCCAGAAGCTGCTGCACAAGCTGGAGATCGCCCAGCCGATCAACGCCATCGCGCGCAGCCGCGACGAGGCCTTCGAAGGCGCGCACAAGGTGGGCTACCCCATCGTGATCCGGCCCTCCTATGTACTGGGCGGCCGGGCCATGGAGATCGTCCGCGACGACGAGCAGCTCGAACGCTACATCCGCCACGCCGTGCAGGTGTCGGGGGACAGCCCGGTCCTCATCGACCAGTACCTGTCACGCGCCACCGAGGTGGATGTGGACGCGCTCTGCGACGACACCGGCGCGGTCTTCGTGGCGGGCGTCATGGAGCACATCGAGGAAGCCGGCGTGCACTCGGGCGACTCGGCGTGTTCGATGCCGCCCTTCTCGCTGAAGCCGGAGACCATCGCCGAGTTGAAGGTGCAGACCGAGAAGATGGCGCGGGCCTTGAAAGTTCGCGGCCTGATGAACGTGCAGTTCGCCATCGAGGAGCCGCACTCCGACAACCCGCGGATCTTCGTCCTGGAGGTCAACCCGCGCGCCAGCCGCACGGTGCCGTTCGTCGCCAAGACCATCGGCCGGCCGGTGGCGGCGATCGCGGCCAAGCTGATGGCCGGCAAGCCGCTCTCCGATTTCAACCTGGTGGACGCGCCCTACGACCACATCGCGGTCAAGGAAGCGGTCTTCCCGTTCGCCCGGTTCGCCGGCGTCGACACGGTGCTGGGTCCCGAGATGCGCTCGACCGGCGAGGTCATGGGCCTGGACTGGGTCAGGCCCGGCGAGACCCTGGCGCCGGCCTTCGCACGGGCCTTCGCCAAGAGCCAGCTGGGCGGCGGAACCATCCTGCCGAAGACGGGCTGCGTCTTCGTCTCGGTGAAGGACGCGGACAAGCCGTGGATCCTGGAGCCGGTGCGCCTGTTGCTCGGCCAGGGCTTCAAGGTGCTGGCGACCAGCGGGACGGCGAGCTTCCTGGAAAGCGAGGGCCTGAAGGTGACCCCCGTCAAGAAGGTGCTTGAGGGCCGCCCGCACATCGTCGACGCCATGAAGAACGGCGAGGTGCAGCTGGTCTTCAACACCACCGAGGGCAAGCAGTCGCTGGCGGACAGCTTCGAGCTGCGCCGCACCGCCCTGATGATGAAGACGCCCTACTACACCACCGCCGCCGGCGCCCTTGCCGCGGCCCAGGCGATCATCGCCACGGTGGAGGACAGCCTCGAGGTCCGCCCCCTGCAGAGCTACGCCTGAGGCGTCGGGTCGTCAGGCGGGCTTGCGCAGCACCGCCGCGAGGCTAAGCCCCTCGGAGACCGGCAGGACGTCGCCCAACCGCACCAGCGGCAGGCCGAGGTTGATCATCTGCAGCTGCCAGCGCGGAAAGCTGCCGGAGAAGTTGGACTTCGCACTGTTCTTGAACCGGTAGGCCAGGCCGCCCAGGCGGTTGATCGGATAGAGCTTCACCACCTCCATGCCGAGCTTGGCGGCCAGCGCGCGGATGTCGGCGGGGTCATAGCGGCGGTAGTGGCCCGAGGCTTCGTCCATCGGCGAATAGCGCGCGGAGCCCGCCGGCACCTTGATCAGGAGATGGCCGCCGGGCCTGGCGATATCGCGGGCGGCGGCGAGGAAGGCCGCGTCGTCGGCGAAGTGCTCCAGCACGTCCATCATCAGCACCGCGTCGGCGGCGATGCCGTCGAATTCATGCCAGTGGGCCGCGCCCAGGTCGGCGTTCATCGCCTCGACCTTGGGCGAGACCGCGCGCGCGCGGTCCAGCAGGAGATCGTCGTGGTCAACGGCCAGGATCCGCGTCGCCTGGTCCACATAGGCCGGAAAGCCCAGGCCCGCGCCACAGCCCAGCTCGATCACCGTGCCGGTCAGCCAGGGCCGGAAGATGCCGTAGGTCCAGCGGTAGTAGTTGGGCAGGAGCTCCATGTGGCTCTGCGCCACGTGGTAGGTGCGGTTGGCGGCGTGAAGGTCGGTCATCGGATCAGGTCGACGAGGCGCGGCCGTAGACGAAGGTCTTGAAGGTCAGGAACTTCAGGACCAGCGACAGGCCAACGACGATGATCTGGGCGGCGTAGTAGACAAGGCCGAACTGGAACAGGACCAGAAAGAGCCCGTACTCGCCGAGGCGGAAGCAGACACTGGTGATCACATAGCGCGGCAGTTCGTTGCGCGCCGCGCCCGTGCTGCGGAAGACGTAGCCGCGGGTGGTGACGAAGTTCAGCACGAAGGCCGCGGCGAAGGCGATCCCGACCGCGATCCGCTCGGGGACGGCGAAGACCTCGTGCAGCAGGAGCGGCAGACCGATGGTGACCGTCGCGCTCAGCCCCGTGGCGATGCCGTACCGGAAAAGCTCGGCCAGCCGCTCAGGGGTGAAGTGCCGCCTCACCATCGCTCCGTGCGCTTGTCGATCATGTCGGCGATCAGCACGAACATACCGGTGTTGAGGCCGGCCAGGAACAGGATCAGCGAGCGTTCGGTAAGGTCGCGCAGGATAAAGACGTCGTAGCCGAGGCTGATCGCCGTCGCCAGGCCCAGGGCCGCCACCACGGGGGCGAAGGCGCGGACGGGCGCGAAATAGACCCCGGTGCGCAGGATGATCTTGATGAACCGCGCGGTGTCGCGGATCGGCTTGATCTTCGAATTGCCGACACGCGCCGCGTAGTCGATCGGCACGAACTCGACCAGGTGCGAGGTGGTCAGCATGGCGAGCGTGATGGTGATGGTGAAGCTGAACGAATTGGGCAGGATGCCGAAGAACTTGGAGACCACGTCGCGCCGGAAGACCCGCATGCCGGAGTTGATGTCCGGGACCTGGCGGCGCGCGATCCAGGAGACCCAGGCGCGCAGGAACATCTTCGGGAAGGCGCGCAGCTTCGAATAGGTCACGTTGGGCCCGGTGCGGGCGCCCACCACCATGTCCTGGTTGGCGCAGCGGCCGACCAGCTCCGCGAGCCGTTCGTTGGGATAGGTGCCGTCGGCGTCGGTGATCGCGATCAGCTCGCCGTTGGCGCGGCGGATGCCGGTCTTCAGCGCCGCGCCGTAGCCCCGGTTGACCTCGTGGGTAATGATCCGCAGCTTCGGATAGCTGGCCGCCAGCTTTTCGAGCACCGCGGCGCTGCCGTCGGTGGAGCCATCGTTGACCAGGATGATCTCGTGGGCAGGGATCGGCGCCAGGGCGGCGCTGACCACCTTCAGCGTCGATTCGACCGACTTTTCCTCGTTATAACAAGGCAGGATCACCGACACCGTCAGCGGGGCGTTAGTGGGCGAAGCTTTGCTGGCGGCCATGCGCGTCTCGTGTGATCGGTGGCGTAACTACGCACATCGACCTCTTATGTGAAGCCGCATTGTCGCCCCGCGAAATTGATCCAAGGTTCATGCGCGGAACGATGGCGAACGGCGCCTGAGAACACGACGCTGGACGGCGTCGCGGGGCGCCGTCCACGGCTCACGCGGCGTGGAAGCGAACGTCGAGGGCGACTCACCGGAGCGTGTCGGCAAGGTCACGCTCGCCTCAGAAGCGAACTCCCGCCCCATGCTTTTGATTGACCGGCATTATTCCGGGGCGCAGATTCCGCTGCAGAAGCCTGACTGATGCGGGCACATGGGCGCGCTCCGGCGGCCCCAAACGACCAGCCGGAACGACGCCCGTGGCGTCTGCCACAGTCTGGCGGGGGGACAACAACCCCCAGCAGATTGGGAGCCATACCTATGCACTCGGATCACCACGACGTCCGGCCCCACAAGAACAGGCATCTCGCAGAGCGCTTCGAGGGGATGCTTGGCTATCTGATGATCGGGGCCATCGTCCTGCTGGCGATCGGCATGATCTACGGGATCATGACGACCGACAACACGCCGAGCTGGATGCGCTAGCGTCCCGATCCCGAAGTTTCGCAAGCGTTTGTGGCAGGCGCCAGACGAACTTCGGAATCGATAAGGACACTAGCAAGTCTATGTTTCTAGTGTGCTTCTTGGATCTGAAGTTCGCTCTCCGCTCGATCCGACAATGGGGCGAACTTCAGATCCAGCACGCTAGCCGGCCCTTGACCTGTCAGGCCGCCTAGAGCGGCCGACCCAGGACGAGGTCGTCGTAGACGGTCGAGCCGATGGCGAAAGCCTTGCGGCCGGCCTCCGTGAAGCCGTGGCGGGCATAGAACGCCAGGGCGCGTTGGTTCTTGTCATAGACGCCCAGCAGCAATCGGCGGGCGCCCGTCTTTATGGCCGCCTCCAGCGCCGTTGCCAGCAACCGGCGGCCCACGCCCAAGCTCTCGAAGCGGTGCAGCAGGTAGATGCGCTTCAGCTCCATGTCCCTGACGGTGGTCTCGATGGGCAGGTCGACGGGGCCCAGCACCGCATAGCCCACCGGCGCGCCGCCCTCGACTTCGGCGAGCCACAGGCGGTAGTCGGGGGTCTTCAGCCAGGCGGCATAGCGCGGCTCGCCGTGCTCGACGTCGCAGTGGCCGAGGACGTCGGACCTGTCGAGCGTACCGGCATAGGTTTCGAGGAAGGTCGCCTTGCCCACCAGCGCCAGGGCGCGTTCGTCGCCGGCTACACACGCACGGATCGTCACAACCATGGATTCACCCTCATAGGTAGGGCGTAGCACGAAAGCCGGCGACCTCAAGCGCTGGAGGCGGCATCCTGGCCGGGTTAGGCATGAACGCCGATAACATAAGAGGGAGGACCGCCATGGCCGGTCGGGTCGAAGGCAGGGTGGCGCTGATCACCGGCGGGGCGAGCGGCATCGGCCGCGGCTGCGCCGAACGGCTGGCCGAGGAAGGCGCGGTGGCCATCGTCACCGACCTGCAGGACGACAAGGGCGCCGAGGCGGTCGCCGGAATCGTCAAGGCCGGCGGCAAGGCCGAATACTTTCACCACGACGTCACCGACGAGAGCGCCTGGGAGAGCGTGATCGCGCAGGTGAAGGCGAGCTTCGGCCGGCTCGACATCCTGGTGAACAACGCCGGCATCGGCCTCGGCGGCTCGATCCTGGACATGACGCTGGCCGACTGGCGCCGGCAGACGGCGGTCAACCTCGACGGCGTGTTCCTGGGCGTGAAGCATTCGCTGCCGCTGATGCGCGCCTCGGGCGACGGCGGCAGCATCATCAACATGTCATCGGCGGCGGGGCTGAAGGGCTCGGCGGGCCTCGCCGCCTACTGCGCCACCAAGGGCGGAGTGCGGCTCTTCACCAAGGCGGTCGCCCTGGAGTGCGCCAACGCCAGGGATGGCGTCCGGGTCAACTCGGTGCACCCCGGCCTGATCGAAACGCCGATCTGGCTGACGGTGGGCCAGGCGGTGAACCCGCTGGCCAATGCCCCGCCGGACCTCGACGCCATGGCGGCGATGGCGGTGCCGCTGGGCGTGAAGGGCTTCCCGCTCGACATCGCCAACGGCGTGCTCTGGCTGGCCTCGGACGAAAGCCGCTACGTGACCGGCCAGGAGCTGGTGATCGACGGCGGGCTGACCGTCCGCTGACAGCGCCTCTCCAACAGAAGCGGGGACAGGTTCTGCGCCCGGGAGACGCGCCACTTTAGGATTGGCTAGCGCGCCTGTGGCGCGCTAAGCGGCCCCCATGAGCGCGACCCTGAACGTCATCTTCGGTCCCTGCGGTGCGGGGAAGACCACCTACGCCCACACCTTTGCCAAGCGCGAAGGGGCGGTGGCCTTCATCCTCGACGACTGGATGGCCCGGATGTTCGGCCCCGACATGCCGCAACCCCTGCAGTACGACTGGATGATCGAACGGGTCGGCCGCTGCGAAGCGCAGATCTGGTCGGTGGCCGCGGGCGTGATCGCGGCCGGGACCCCCGTGATCCTGGACATCGGCCTGATGCGCCAGAGCGACCGCGACCGTGTGCGCGAGATCGCCGAGGCCACGGGCCTGCCGCTGCAGTTCCATTTCGTCGACGCGCCCACGGAGATCCGCCGCGCCCGGGTGCAGGACCGCAACGTCATCCGCGGCGAGAGCTTCGCCATCGATGTGCCGCCCGACATGTTCGACTTCATCGAGGGCGTCTACGAGGCGCCTGAGCCGGACGAGCTGGTCGGCGCGGTGATCAGCCGGAGCGCCTGACTTAGGCCGCCGTCCCCAAGCTGGCCGACGGGGCCGTTCCAGTCGAGCGGGCGCGCATCGTCCGCCAGCCCACCGCTTCAGCCGCTACGCCGCGTTCAAGGCCCCAGGTGGAAACCTCCATGATATCTTCGAGCGCAAGCTTGGCGGCTAGGGCTTCCCGAGCACATCGTTTCGATGCCACTGTCCGTTGCAGGCGGGGGTGGAGCTCATGAGCAAGCGGACCGAAACGTTGGTGGCGAGGGCGCTGGGTGCAGGCCTCGCCTGGGCCGCCCTGCCCATCCGGGAGAACCGCCGATGAAGGCCTATATGTTCACCGACCAGGGGCCCGCGATCCGCGAGACTCCGAAGCTGCCGCCCAAGGCCAACCAGGTCTCGGTGAAGGTGCATGCGAGCGCGCTGAACCGCGTCGATCTGGTGATGGCCCAGGGCGCGCCGCACGGCTCGCGCGGCGGCGTCGGCACGGTGCTGGGCTCGGAGTGGGCCGGCGAGGTGGTCGAGGTCGGCCCCAACGTGAAGGACCTCGAGGTCGGCGACCGGGTGATGGGCGCCACCGGCAGCGCCTTCGCCGACTTTGTCACCGCGCACACGGCGAACCTCCTGAAGATTCCCGATCCGAAGATGGGCTACGAGACCGCCGCCTGTTTCCCGATCGCGCTCAGGACCATGCACGACGCCATCGTCACCGCCGGCCAGTTCCAGGCCGGCCAGACCGTGCTGATCCAGGGCGCCAGCAGCGGCGTGGGCCTGCTCGGCATGCAGATCGCCAAGGTGCTGGGGGCCAAGGCGGTGATCGGATCCTCCACCGACCCAGGGCGCCGCGCGCGATTGACCGAGTTCGGCTGCGACAAGGCCATCGATTCCGGCGACCTCGGCTGGCCGGAACAGGTGCTGGAATACACCCAGGGCCAGGGTGTCGACCTGGTGGTCGACCAGGTCTCGGGGCTGCTGGTGAATGGCAACATGCGCGCCACCAAGGTCAGGGGCCGGGTGGTCAATGTCGGGCGGCTGGGCGGCCAGCGGGCGGAATTCAACGCCGACCTGCATGCGCTGCGCCAGATCACCTACATCGGCGTCACCTTCCGGACCCGGACGCTGGAGGAGATCGGCACGATCAACACGCTGATGGTGGACGACCTCTGGGAGGCCTTCAGCGCCGGCAAGCTGACCATCCCCATCGACTCAGCCTTCCCTTTCGCCGAGGTCGACCAGGCGCTGGGCCGCATGCAGCGCAACCAGCACTTCGGCAAGATCGTGCTGCGGCACTGAAGGAATATCTGGCCACGGAAAACACGGAAAGAGCACGGACGGCGCACAGCGCCAAAGTCACATTCCAGTCTCTCAGGATCACACCGGAAGCGCCGGGACCTTCCGGGCTCTCTCCGTGTTTTCCGTGGCTAACCTTCGCTTCGCGAAGGCCTTCTACACCGCCGAAAACACCCCCCCGGGCCAGGTGGCGTCGGCGGCGCGGTGGTAGGCTTCGCGGGCGGTGAGGCGGACGTAGTAGTCGCGCAGCGCCGGATCCTCCGGCAGCACCTTGCGGTGCATCAGGAAGGAGATCGCGCCGCCGAGCACCACGTCGGCGCCGGTGAACCGGTCGCCCAGCAGGTATTTGCGGCCCGTGAGCGCGCGCTGCAGCACGCCCACCATGTCGTCGTAGGTCCCGAAGCTGAAGTCGTATCCGGGCAGGTCGATCTTCGCCTCGTGCAGCGAAGCCACGGGATCGACCACGGCGGTGGCGAACACCATCCACTTCAGATAGGCCCCGCGGTCCGGGTCTTCGATGCGCGGGGCCAGCGTCCCGTAGCCGTAGCGGTCGGCGAGATAGATGCCGATGGCGGGGTTCTCACTGACCACCACCGCGCCGTCGGTGAGCGTCGGCACCTTCCCGGCGGGGTTGAGCTTGAGGTATTCCGGCTTCTTCTGCTCGCCCTTGCGGATGTCGACGACCGTCACGTCGAAGGGCACGCCCAGTTCCTCCAGCATCCAGTAGGCCGTGAAGGCCCGGCTGGCCGGCGAGTGGTAAAGCGTGATCCCGCGCTTGGCTGCCATGGCGTCAATCTCCCAGATCGAGGCGGCTCGCCTCGCGCCGCAGCGCCCGGAGCCCCGGCCCTATCCCTTCGCATGCGATTGCCTACATATCGACGGCGGCCCGTAAGGCCACAATGAGGACGCGAAGGAACAGTTTTATTCGAAGACCTTCGCTACATCATTTGAACCCCCTGATCGGGGCTCAAGGAGCGCCGCCTCGCCAGCTTGCGTTTTGCGCCGCACAATTCTATCTTCTTTCCCCTCCCGGACGCCTGCGCCCGCGGCCGGCTTATTGAACTTCCAACTTAGGGCGAACCCGAGTCACCAACTCCGATGGATAAAGTTCCGATGACCGCCGAGGGCTATCGCGCCCTCGACGAAGAACTGAAGCGCTTGAAGACCGTGGAGCGGCCTGCGGTCGTGGCCGCGATCGGGGAAGCGCGCCTGCATGGCGACCTTTCCGAGAACGCCGAATACCACGCGGCGAAGGACCGTCAGGGCTGGATCGAGGGCCAGATCGCCGAGATCGAAGACAAGATGGCCCGCGCCCAGGTGATCGACGTCTCCAAACTATCGGGGAAGCAGGTGAAGTTCGGCGCCACCGTCTCGGTGATCGACGAGGACACCGAGGAAGGCGCCCGCTACCAGATCGTCGGCGAGCACGAGGCCGACGTGAAGCAGGGCCGCGTCTCGATCACCTCGCCGATCGCACGCGCGATGATCGGCAAGGAGAGCGGCGACGTCGTCGAGGTCACCACGCCGGCCGGCGTGAAGGCCTATGAGATCACCAAGGTGGAGTGGGTCTGACCCACGCTCGTGTGGTGGATCTGAAGTTCCCACCCAGTTGGCGGCAAGCGCCGTTGGGAACTTCAGATCCGAAAACCACACGAGAAGCCTTGGCTTGCTAGTGTCCTTATCGAACCCGAAATTCGCTCGGGCTGTCCGCCAATGCGGGCGAATTTCGGGTTCGGGACACTAGATGGCCGGGGCCGCCTCACCTCCCCTGAACATCTGGGCCGTCTCGGACGGGCGCGCGGGTATCGAAGCCCAGGCCGAAGGCCTGGCGCTGGCCGTTGCACGCCTGCGGCCGGCGCTGGTCAGCGTGAAGCGGATCGCCTGGAAGGGGCCGCTGGGCCGCCTGCCCTGGCGGCTGATCCCGCCGCGCCTGGGGCTGGACCCCGCGAGCGACCTCGCCCCGCCGTGGCCCGACATCTGGATCGCCGCCGGCCGGGCGTCGCTGCCGCTTTCGACGCGCATCCGCCGCTGGTCGGGGGGCAGGACCTTCGTCGTCCAGATCCAGGACCCGCGGACATCCCTCGAACCCTTTGACCTGGTCATCCCCCCCGCCCACGACGGGCTGGCCGGCCCCAAGGTCTTTCCGATCGTCGGCGCGCCCAACCGGCTGACCGCCGAACGGCTGGCGTCGGAGCTGGCGCGCTTCCAGAGCCGGCTCGCCGCCCTGCCCCGGCCGCATGTGGCCGTCATCATCGGCGGGACCTCGAAGGCCTTCGACCTGCCGCCCGCCCGCGCCGCCGGGATGGGCGCGCAGATCGCCGCCGCGGTCGCCGCCGCCGGCGGCTCGGTGCTGGTCAGCTTCACCCGCCGCACGCCCGAGCCCGCCCGGCGCATCCTGGCCGAATCGTTAAAGGCCCTGCCCGGCTGGATCTGGGACGGGACGGGCGAAAATCCCTATTACGCCTTCCTCGCAACGGCCGACGCGATCCTGGTCACCGAGGATTCCACAAACCTGGCGACCGACGCGGCGGCCACCGGCAAGCCGGTGCACGTGCTGGCCATGCACGGCCAACACAAAAAATTTGCCCGGTTTCATCAAGAACTTAACCAGCGCGGAATCGCGCGACCGTTCGTCGGAGAGCTTGAAAACGCGCCCTATTCGCCGCTTGACGAGACAAATCGCGCGGCCGGCGAGCTTTTACATCGCTTTGACGCACGATAGCCGGTCCCAAAACGGCACAGGCGACTTGCCTGATGGTAAATGAGCCTGCAATTTGGAAAGAAATTGGCAACACCCTTCTAGGCATGGTTGCCGCATCTTATTGAGTCGGGGGCCCTCACGTGGCGAACTACTTTTTCGATCAGATCACCCAAGCGCAGGCGGATACCTATTCGCAGACGACCAACGACACCCTGGTTTTCCTCAGCGGGAACGCCAGCCAGGCGTCGGTGATCTTCGTTCCGTTCACGATCAACACCCCGGCCTTCATCACGCTGGTCTTCAACGGCAAGGCCATAAACTTCGCCGACGCCCCCGCGGGGATCCGCGACCAGAGCCTCAACCTCTTCCCTGACTCCTCGGTCCTCTACGTCGGGACCACGGGCGACGACGCCAAGACGGGCACCGCAGGCGCGGACGGCCTGTTCGGCGGCAGCGGCAACGATACACTGCAGGGCGGCGCCGGCGGCGGGGACCTGCTGCAGGGCAACCAGGGCAATGACAGCCTGAACGGCGGCAACGGGATCGATACGGTCTACGGCGGCCAGGGCGACGACAACATCGACCTCGGCACGGGCGGCTCGAGCTCCAACCAGTTCGCCCAGGGCAACCTCGGCTTTGACACCATCGTCGGCGGCGCCGATGCCGAAACCATCCTCGGCGGTCGCGACGACGACAACCTGACCGGCAACGGCGGCGGCGACTATCTCGACGGCAACCTCGGCAACGACACGGTGACCGGCGGAACCAGCGCCGACTTCGTCCTCGGCGAGGACGGCGACGACAGCCTCACCGGCGGCGGCGGCGACGACAGCATCAACGGCGGCATCGGCAACGACACCATCGTGGCCGGCGCGGGCGCCGACATCATCGACGCCGGAGCCGGCGACGACACGGTCAACGCGGGCGCGGGCGCCAATGTGGTCGACCTGGGGGCCGGCAACGACAGCCTGGCGACGGGCATCGGCAACGACACGATCACCGCCGGCGAAGGCGCCAACATCGTCACCGACGCGGGCGGCAACAACATCGTCACCTCGGGGACCGGCAACGACCAGGTCACCACCGGCGCCGGCAACGACAACATCACCGTCGGCGACGGCGCGGACACCGTGGTGGCCGGCGCGGGCAACAACACCATCTCCAGCGGCATCGGCAACGACACGGTCTCGTCGGGCGGCGGCAACGACGTCATCAACACCGGCGCGGGCGACGACTCGGTCGCCTCCGGCGCGGGCGATTTCGACAGCATCGACGTGGGGACCGGCAACGATCAGGTCACCCTCACGGGCGGCGGCGTGGTGATCCTGGGCGATGGCGATGACATGCTGACGGGGAACACCGCCACGGCGAGCATCGCGGTGGACGCCGGGGCTGGCAACGACACCGTCTCGGGCGGGGCGGGCGACGACACCTTCCTGATGGGCGAGGGCGCCAATACCTCCAACGCCGGAGCGGGCAACAACACCATCACCGGCGGCTCGGGCGTCGACATGGTCACCACGGGCATCGGCAACGACAACCTCAACCTCGGTGAAGGCTCGAACACGGCTTCCGTGGGCGCGGGCAACAACAATGTCACCACCGGCGGCGGGGCCGACAGCATCATTTCCGGCGCGGGCAACGACACGGTCTCGTCCGGCGGCGGCGACGACACCCTCAACACGGCCGGCGGCACCGACATCGTCAACCTGGGCGCGGGCAACGACCAGCTCAACTTCACCGGCCAGGGCTCAATCACCGCCAGCGACGGCGACGACACGGTCACCGGCGGCGCCATCACCTCGATCCTGGACGGCGGCGCCGGCAACGACCTGATCACCATGGGCGCCGGCGACAACACCATCGACGGCGGGGCCGGGGCCGACACCATCGCCTCGAGCGGCGGCGCCAACAGCATCACCGGCGGTGAAGGGGCGAACCAGATCACCACCACCGCCGGCAACGACACGATCACCGCCGGTTCCGGCGCGGACACGATCGACGGCGGCGCCGGCAACAACAACATCAGCGCGGGCGGCGGCGCCAACGTCATCACCGCGGGCGCCGGCAACGACACCATCGTCGCCGGAAGCGGAACCGACACCATCACCGGCGGCGGCGGGCACGACCTGCTGAGCGGCGGCGTGGGCGTCGACAACTTCGTCTTCGCCAACGGCTCTTCGCCAGTGGCGGGCGGCACAGCCGGGATCGCGTGGATCACCGACTGGGAGGCCACCGACAAGCTGGACGTCGTACCAGCGACCACTGCCTTCCACACCTTCACCACGGCGGATTTTGCGACCGCGCAGACGGCAGCCAACGGATCGTTCGTGGCCAACGCCGGCGAGAACTTCGCGGTCGTCAAGGCGGGCGCGGATGTCATCGTCTTCATCGACAACAACAACGACGACGTGGCTGACGACGCCATCCTGCTGGTCGGCAAGGCGCTGACGGACGTTTCCGGCGCCAGTTTCATCTAGCGCCGCTGTACGACCAAAGACCTTGCGAGGGCCGCTCTTCGGAGCGGCCCTTTGCATTTGGGCTTAAGCTTGCCGGAATGATTCTCGTGATCCCTCCAGGCCGGCGCCCTGATCTCGCCCGTTTTGCAGGCGACCGGCGGGTATGAGCGCGCCGAAAATCCTCTTCATCGTCGACGCCGGCCCCACGGTGGGCGGGGGCCATGCGATGCGCTCGCTGAGCCTGGCCGCCGCGCTGGAGGCGCAGGGCGCGGCCTGCAGCTTCGTGACGCCGCCCACGGTGGGCCACGTCCTGGCCGCCTTCGCGCCCGGGATGGCCCAGGTCATCGCCTTCTCCACCGAGCCGCGGGACCTGGCCAAGTCGGCGGGCGGCGAGGCCTTCGACGCCGTCGTCTTCGACCACTACGGCCTGTCGGAGCGCGAGCACCTGGCGATCGCCCAGGGCCGGCCGGCGCTGGTGATCGACGACCTGGCCGACCGGCCGCTGGGCGCGGACCTGGTGCTGGACTCAGGCCCGGCGCGCAAGGCCGAGGACTACGCCGGCCTGGCGCCCGACCAGGCGACGCTGCTGCTGGGGCCCGCCTACGCTCCGGTGCGGGCGGAGTTCGCGGGCCTGCGCGATGCGGCGCTGGCCTGGCGCGGCGAGCCGGTGGGGCGTGCGCTGGTCTCGCTGGGCCTGACCGACGTGGGCGGGATCACCGCGCGCGTGGTCGAGCGGCTGCGCCCGCGGATCGGCGAGATCGGCCTCGACATCGTGTTGGGCGCCGACGCGCCCAGCCTGGCCGGCCTCACCAAGGTCGCCACCCGCGACCCGCGCCTCATGCTGCATGTGGACACCCCGCACATGGCCCGGCTGACCGCGGAGGCGGACATCGCCATCGGGGCGGCGGGGTCTTCCGTCTGGGAGCGCTGCACGCTGGGCTTGCCCAGCGCCGTCGTGGTGCTGGCCGAGAACCAGCGGCCGGCGGCCCGGACCCTCGCCGAGCGCGGCGCGGCCCTGGTGCTGGACGCCGCCCAGCCGGACTTCGACGCCGTCCTCGACCGGGCGCTCATGCGCCTGCTGACCGATGTGGCCCTCAGGCGCGACCTCGCCGCAAAGAGCGCCGAGGTCTGCGACGGCCTGGGCGCGCCGCGCGTGGCCGAAGCCTTGCTGCAGCTGATCGCCGCGCGCGCGCCGGCCTAAGCCTTGTTGACGGTGTTGCGCCGGATGACCGCCGCGCCGTCGGGACCCAGGTCCGCGCGGGTGGCGGTGAGGCTGAGCGGGCCCTGCAGGGTCGCGTTGACATGGTCGATGCCGCTTTCGGTCGCCGCGCCCCGGGCCACCAGGTAGCGCAGCGAAATCCGCTCGTGGTCGGCGGCGTCGGGCTGGGTCCCGTGCAGGGTGCAGGCGTGCCACATGGCGGCAAAGCCGGTGTCGCCGGTGAGGATCCGCTGGGTGACGGCGGTCTCGCCGTGCGGCGGGTTGCGGTAGTTCCAGGTGTCGAAGCCGGTGGCCGTCAGGTCGTGCGGGAAGACCGCGCCGCCCAGCCGGTGGCTGCCCTCCAGCAGGAACAGCGGCGCGTCGGCCCGCGTCACCGGATGCAGGTAGATGTAGAGGGTCACGAAGTCGGCCTCGCGGGCCTTGTAGTCGATCAGGTCCTGGTGGAAGTCGATGCCGTAGAAATAGGTCACGTCGCGGTGCTCGGGCTTCACATAGGCGCCGAGGTTGTTCACCGGATTGCCGTGGATGCGGGTGCGCAGCCAGTCGGGCGCCGAGCTCGCCGGCACGCCGCAGACCACCTTCTTGTTGAGGATCTCATAGCCCTCGCCCAGCAGCGAGGTGAGCGCATCGACGATATGCGGCGCGCGCTCCACGAAGCCCAGCCGGTCCTCGAACCGCTCCAGCAGGTTGCGGCCCTCGCGCGGATTGACGCCCACATACTGCGGGTCGGCGTCGAAATCGGCTTCGGTGAGGAACAGGCTGTGGTCGAACGCGCGGGTGGCGCGGATGTCGGCCAGCAGCTCCGCGCACGCCGCGACGTCCAGGCTCTGGTCGAACAGGTGGGCGCCATGGGCGATGAAGTCGGCCTCCACCCGGTCGGCGAGCCGCGATCGCGTGGCCGTCGGCCTCACCATGGCGTTCATCAAGCGCTCCAAAATCCTGCGGCTGCAGGAGAGCCTATTCGCGTTAACCCCTAATTACCCATGCAGGCATCGCCGCTATGGTCGGGCGACGGAGAGCCGCCCTGATTCTCGCCATCCTCCAGGCCCGCCTGAACTCCACCCGCCTGCCGGGCAAGGTGCTGCTGCCGCTGGCCGGCGCGCCGCTGATCCTGCGCATGGTCGAACGCGTGCGGCGCGCCAGGCGGATCGACCGGCTGGTGGTGGCGACCGGCGACCAGGCCAGTGACGATCCGCTGGCCCAGGTGCTGGAAGACGCCGGCGTCGACGTCTTCCGCGGGCCGCTGGACGATGTGCTGGCCCGCTTTATCGGCGCGCTGGACGCCTTTCCCGCCGACCATGTGGTCCGCCTCACCGGCGACTGCCCGCTGATCGACCCCGAGTTGATCGACGCCACCATCGCGCTCCATCTGGAGACGGGCGCCGACTACGCCCAGAACCGGCTGGTGGATAGGGGCTTCCCCAAGGGCCAGGACGTCGAGGTGATCACCGCCCGGGCGCTGCGGCGCGCGTCGGCCGCCGCCATGACCCGCGAGGAGCGCGAGCACGTCACCTGGGGCGTCTGGAACCACCCCGAGCTCTACCGCGTGGTCCGCCTGGAGCCGCCGACGGACGAAGGCCATGTGCGCTGGACCGTCGACCGGCCCGACGACTACGACTTCGTGGCCGCCGTCTATGACGCGCTCTACTCTGGCGATCCGGCCTTCAGCTCCGACGATGTGCGGGCCTTCGTGAGGGGCCGGCCGGACCTGGCCGAACTGGGTGGCGATCCGAGAGTTTAGGCCACCCCCTCTCTTTAGATCGTCATCGCCCGGCTTGTCCGGGCGACCCATGAACACCGGATGGGGCGCGACGATCTACGGCGGCGCCGCTGCATATCCTGCAAAGCGGAGATCATGGATGGCCCGGACAAGCCGGGCCATGACGATCAAAACAGGTTGCCAGGGATGAACCTACGGCGCGGGCGGCAGGGTGTCGGGGTCATGGCCCTTGGCGCGCAGGCGGGCCTCGATGGCGGGGCGCGCGGCCTGCCAGTCGGACGCCAGCATCCCCAGCCCCACCACGTCCTGGAAACGGCCGTCCTTGACGACGTGCTGGCGATAGAGGGCCTCGCGGGTGAAGCCGAAGGACTCATGCAGCTTCCAGACGCCTTCGTTCTCCAGCAGCACTTCGCACCAGAGCTTATTCAGCCCCAGGGCGTCGAAGACGTGGCGCAGCACGATGTATTCGATGCGCGACCCCAGCCCCTGCCCGCGCGTCGAGGCCTCGCCCAGGTAGTAGGCCCAGTCGCAGCGCTTCGCGGCCGGATCGATGCGGGCGAGGTTGGCCAGGCCCACCGGCTGCCCGTCCGCCTCGATGATCCAGTAGCGGCGATCCGAGGCCGTGAGCGCGCCGGCGAACCAGCGATCATGCTCGGCCTGGCCGATCTGGTGGTCCGAATACATGTAGGCCGAGACCTCCGGCGAATTGCGCCAGGCCAGCACCCGGGCGCTATCGTCCGGGGTCAGAAGGCGCAGGCGGACGCTCATCCGGCGACCATATCCCAGGCCATCGGCTCGCCGCGCTTCAGGTCGCGGGCGGCGGGGCGGCCGAGCACCTTCTCCAGATCGGCGGGCGGCAGGCCATTGCCCGGCCGGATGGAGCGGACGTTGGCGCGGCTGAGCGTCTCGCCGGCCTTCACGTCGGCGGCCACGTAGAGCGAGCGGCGGAACTGCAGCGCGCCGCGCTCCGAACCCAGCACGTCGTAGTGGACCCGGCCGAGCGCGGTCCAGGCGTCCTTGCAGTCGCGGACCAGCGCGGTGAATTCGGCGGGTTCCAGGCTGAAGGCGGCGTCCGGCCCGCCGTCGGCGCGGGCGAGCGTGAAGTGCTTCTCGATCACCGACGCCCCCATGGCGATGGCCGCCACCGAGGCCGCCGTGCCGTGGGTGTGGTCGGAAAGCCCAATCGGGCAACCGAAGCGCCCGGCCATGTCGGCGACGTTGCGGACGTTGGCGTCGGCCATCGCCGCCGGATAGCTGGAGACGCAGTGCAGCAGCGCCACGCCCGCCGCGCCGGCCTCCAGCGCCGCGTCGCGCGCCGCCGCGATCTCGGCGAGGTTGGCCATGCCGGTGGAGATGATCAGCGGCTTTCCCCTCGCCGCCGCATAGCGGATCAGCGGCAGGTCGACGGCCTCGAAGGACGCGATCTTGAAGGCCGGCGCGCCCAGGCTGTCCAGCAGGTCGACCGCCGTCTCGTCGAAGGGGCTGGAAAAGAGGGTCACGCCGCGCTGGGCCGCGCGCTCGAAGATCGCCGCGTGCCACTCATAGGGGGTCTGGGCCTCCTGGTAGAGCTCATGGAGGCTGCGACCATCCCACAGGCCCCCGGTGATGCGGAACTCCGGCCGGTCGACATCCATGGTGATGGTGTCGGCGGTGTAGGTCTGGATCTTGATGGCGTCGCAGCCGGTGGCGGCGGCCGCATCGACCATGGCGAGCGCCCGGTCCAGGCTGCCGTTGTGGTTCCCGGATAATTCGCAAATCAGATAGGGCGAATGGCCCGCGCCGACGGGGCGGCCGGCGATCTCGATTTCGGGCAGTGCGGCGGCGGGACTCATCGCGCACCAATCTACGCCCGGGCCCCTGAAACGGGTGTTAACTATGCGCGCGACTGCAGCAGCGGCGCCTCGTCGGATACGAGGCGTTTCGGACGGCGTCCGGCGACGATGCCGAGCGCAACGCCGGTCCCCAGCCCGACCATGGCGACGCCCGAGAACAGGCGCAGGCCCATGCCCAGGGCGACGCCCGCGCCAATCGCTGCGCCCACCAGTCCCACAACACCTGCCGCCTTGAGTTCGTCGTGCATCGCAAAGCTCCGGAATCGCACTTACATTAAGCGCCATGTCCGACGAACGTTCCGAACCCCGCGCCGTCCGCTGCCTGATCGTTGGATCGGGTCCCGCCGGCTACACCGCCGCCGTCTATGCCGCGCGCGCGCTGCTGGATCCCGTGCTGATCCAGGGCATCCAGCCCGGCGGCCAGCTGACCATCACCACCGACGTGGAGAACTATCCGGGCTTCGCCGACGTCATCCAGGGCCCCTGGCTCATGGAGCAGATGGAGGCCCAGGCCAGGCACGTGGGGACCGAGATCATCAACGACATCGTGCTCACCGCCGACCTGTCGCAACGGCCGTTCCGGCTCACCACCGATGGCGGCCAGACGTGGCTGGCCGAGACCCTGATCATCTGCACCGGCGCCCAGGCCAAATGGCTGGGCATCCCCTCCGAACAGAAGTTCCAGGGCTTCGGCGTCTCGGCCTGCGCGACCTGCGACGGCTTCTTCTATCGCGGCAAGGAGGTCGTGGTGGTGGGCGGCGGCAACACCGCGGTCGAGGAGGCCCTTTTCCTCACCAACTTCGCCTCCAAGGTCACGGTGGTGCATCGCAAGGACGAGTTCCGCGCCGAGAAGATCCTGCAGGAACGGCTGTTCGCGCACCCGAAAATCGAGGTGATCTGGGATAGCGCCGTCGACGAGGTGACCGGCGGCACGGAACCCATGGGCGTCACCGGCGTCCGGCTGAAGAACGTCAAGACCGGCGACCTGCGCGAGGTGCCGGCCGACGGGGTCTTCATCGCCATCGGCCATGCGCCCGCCTCGCAGCTCTTCAAGGGCCAGCTCGAGATGGACGCCTCCGGCTACCTGAAGATCAAGGCCGGCACGACGGCGACGGCGGTCGAGGGCGTCTATGCGGCCGGCGACGTCACCGACGACATCTATCGCCAGGCCGTGACCGCGGCCGGCATGGGCTGCATGGCCGCGCTCGAAGCGGTCCGGTTCCTGGCCGAGGAAGACCACCGCAAGGCGCATCACCCGATCAGCCGCCACGAAGCCGAAAAAATCGGCGCTTGGTAAGCTTTACCAAAGGCCTAGACCGAATTTTCGCCCGTTTCGGTCGTTGTTGGGGAACGTCAGCTACCTAACATAAGTTCTAGGCCTCGATGCGAGATAGCGAACGCTACGAAGCTCAGGCCAGGACGGTGCTGAAGCTGGCGGCCCACGCGGGCGACACGCCGGAGAAGGATGTCTACCTGACGATCGCCGAAGGCTGGCGCAAGCTGGCCGCCGAGGCCGCGCGCAACGAGGCGCGGGTGGAGCCGGAATCGCGCACGTTCCGGCGGGCCGACAAGGACTGAGGACGCCGAGCCCGGCCGCGGCTAGGCTGGCGGCATGATCCGCTACGCCAGGCCGGCCGACCACGCGGCCATCGCAGCCGTGACCGCCGCCGCCTTCGGAAAACCCGACGAGGCCCGGCTGGTCGAGCGGCTGCGTGCAGACGAGGACGTGATGTTCGAGCTGGTCGCCGAGCAGGCCGGCGAGGTGGCGGGCCACATCCTCTTCAGCCGGCTGTGGGCCGACCGTCACGACCTCTATGCGGCGCTGGGGCCGCTGGCCGTGCGGCCGGACCTGCAGCGCACGGGGCTGGGCTCCAAACTGGTGCGCGCCGGCCTCGACTGTGCGCGGGAGTTCGGCGCCTTCGGCGTGATCGTGCTGGGTCACCCCGCCTACTATCCGCGCTTTGGCTTTTCGGCGGAGGCCGTGGCCCAGGTGCGCTCGCCCTATGCCGGAAACCCGGCCTTCATGGCGCTGGCGCTGGAGGACAACGCCTTCGACGCGCCCATGACCGTAGCCTATCCGGAAGCCTTCTCCGCAGGCTGAGACGCCCGGCCCTTGGGACCCCGTTCACGAAGCTCGCCCGAGGCTGATGGCTCCGGCCCTGCTACCCCGGCGCGCAACCGTCGCCTTTACACCGCCAGACTTGTTTAACAGCGACGCAGCAGGTGATGGACAGGTTTCACCGCGAAGCGGCACGAATGATCAGGTGCTTCAAATGCTGTCGCAGGTTTAGTTCCGCGGCGGGCAAGAAAATCACGTGGAGGAATAACATGCGTGGGCCTGGCTCAACTCGCCGAACGGCACTGTATTGCGCTGTGTCGGCAGCGGTCCTCGTGTTTGCAGCCGGAGCCTGCGCTCAGGAACATGCCCAAGCGGCTACGGTCGGCGCCGCAGTGCGCAAAGGCGGCGATCTGGAGGAAGTGGTGGTCACCGCGCGCCGGCGTGAGGAACGCCTGCAGGATGTGCCGGTAGCGGTAACCGCCTTTACGCCGGAACGCCTGCAGGAGGCGCAGGTGACGACCGCCCGCCAGCTTGTCGGCTTCGTGCCTTCGCTGAATATCTCGTCGGGCAATCAGCGCGACTTCCAGCGCTACTCCATCCGCGGCCAGGGCGCGACCGTGGGGTCCAACGAGGGCGTAGCCGTTTACTTCGCCGAGGCCCCGATCTCGCAGTATATCGGCGGCGGCCCAGGGCTCTACTTCGATCTGGAGAACCTGCAGGTCCTGAACGGGCCACAAGGCACTCTGTTCGGCCGCAACACCACAGGGGGCGCGGTTCTGTTCACGCCTCACCGCCCTACCGATCGGTTCGAGGGCTTCATTCAGGGCGGAGTCGGCACGTACAACGACCGCGAGTTGGGCGGCGTACTGAACCTCGCAATCAAACCCGACCTCCTGCGAATCCGTCTGGCGGCGGAGACACGCAAGCGCGATGGGTTCACCACAAAAATTGCTGATGGGAGCAAATACGACGACTTAAACTACAGCGCGGTGCGGGCCAGCGTGCTGTTCACACCTACCGAGAGCATCGAAAACGCGCTGGTCGCGCAATTCGCGCGCTCGGACACCGGCGGCACCGGGATCATTCCGACCGACTTAAATCCGGCCGGTCCCGCGGCGAGGACCTTTGGCTTGGCCAACCTCAATGCCGTGCTCGCGAACCAGCAGCAACTGGGCATCCGCCTCAGCCAGGGCAACGCCCAACACTGGTGGTACACGAAGAGCTTTGTCGCGGTGAACACCACGACCCTGCGCCTCCCCTACCATCTCACGGTCAAGAATATCGCCAGCTTCGCGCGCGCACGGGTCTCCGGTGGATTCGACAACGACGGCACGCCGTTTCCGATCACGGAATGGGTGCGAACGAAATATTCCGCCAACTCATCGAACCCGGAAGCTCGCACCGAGTACCTCACCGATGAATTGCAACTTCAGGGCGAGTGGCTCGAGAACCGGCTCAACTGGGTCGCTGGAGGGTTTTGGGAACATTGGTACCCATACGGCTACTCCGCCGCCACTCTGATCAATTCGGGCACCCTCACGCCGACGGTGGCGTATTCGAAGGCCACCACCTCGGCGTTGTTCGCGCAAGCCAGTCTGGACCTGGGCGTCTTCACGACCGCGTTGAACGGCCTGAAATTCACCGGCGGCTACCGATATACCTGGGACACCCGGCAACAGGTGACAGCGTCGTGGCGAGAACTCGGCGCCACGCGCCCCTGCAGCAGCGTCACGGGCGCCCAGTTCCCGAATTGCGCCCAGGTTCTAAACGGCAAGTGGACGTCGCCGACATACACCCTCGGGCTCGACTACAAGCCCACGCGCGACACCTTGCTCTATGCAACGCTTCGGTCCGGCTACAAGAGCGGGGGATTCAACGCAAACGCCAACCCGTTGATTCCGCAAACCTATGGACCTGAGAGGGTCAAGGACCATGAGATCGGCGCGAAGGCGGATTTCGACGTGGGCGGCGTACCCCTGCGGACCAACATCGCTCTGTTCAAGGACGACTACAAAGGCATCCAGCGAAGCGTCTTCCAAGCAAACCCGCTGGTCCCCGGACAGGTCCTCACGTTCCTGGCCAACGCCTCCGCGGCCACCATCAAGGGCGTCGAAGCTCAGGTGACGGCGCGTCCGACCCATGACCTCCAGATCGATTTCAACTATTCCTACCTGGACGCCACGTACGACAAATACCTGTTCCTGGACGCCGCGACCGGGCTGATCACGGACTTTGCGGGTCACAGGCTTCCACTGACCTCCAAGAACAAGTACGGCCTCGCGATCAAGTACACGCTGCCCGTGGATCCCAGCCGTGGGGTTCTCAGCGTGAATGGGGCGGCGAGCTACCAGAGCTCGTTCCTGCAAACAGACCAGCCGCAGCCTGGTGGCGTCCTTGGCGACTACACCCTCGTGAATCTCGGCGCGACCTGGAAACACTTCAGCGGCGCACCAGTGGATATCGAGCTCTTCGCCACCAACGTGTTCAACAAAAAGGCGGTCGCCGCCTCCCAGATCTTCTACTACGCAATCGGCCTGACGGCCGCGAGCTACATCGAGCCGCGCATGTTGGGCGTGCGCCTTCGGTACAACTTCGGAGGAGATTCCTGATCTTCGGAGGCCCTTCAGGGCGCCGTCATCGGTACTGATCCAGTCGCCACAGATCTTCCGCGTCGACCGCTCTTGCGCTTCAGTTGCGGGCCGCAGCCTCCCGCTTGGCCATCGACCTGGCTGTGAAGAGGTACATGCACGCGACCGGAATGTGGACCAGCAGCACCAGGAACATTGCCAATCGGAGGGCCTCGCCGCTTTCAACCCTCCGGGCAAGCAGATCTGAGAGCGCGCCAACTGTTACGCCCCCCATAGCGACACCCACCAGGGCGCTGATCACGATGGGGAGTGTGAACGTCAATCCACGAAGGTGGGGCGGCGCGAGTTCGCTGAGGGCGGCGCCCCTGGGCGCAAGGTAGGCCGTGGTGGTGGCGCCGGTTGCACAGAGCGCCGCGATCATCAGGCCCGTGTGGTCCGTCCACAGGGCGAGGGACGCAAAGACCAGATTGATCAGGCTGGTTGCGCTGATCACGAGAAATGGCCCGCCAGGGGTGAGGCGGCGCGCCCAGTCGGTCGCGTAGCCTGCCGCGATGGTCCCCAGGGTGGCGCACACGCCCAACGCTACGGTGCTGATGAGCCCCACGGTAGGCAGGTCAAGATGATGCGTGCGCATCATGAAGGACGCCCACCAGGCGCTAACTCCCCCGCTGGTCATGGACGTAAGTGCGGTGCCCAGGAAAAGCACGCGCAACCCGGGCTGGCGGACAAGATGGCCAATCGCTTGCGGGATGGCCTTGGCTGCAATCGGCCGTTCATTCGCCGAACGCGAACGTGCAGGTTCGCGCACGGTGGTCGCAAAAATCAGGCCCAGGGCGATACCTGGCAGGCCGTAAAGCAGGAACGCAGCTCGCCATCCGAAATGCGCGGCCACATAGCCGCCCGCCAGGGAGGAGACGACGGTGCCAGCCCCGTAGCCCGCCGAGACGATACCAATCTTCGAGGCGCGTTGCTTGGCTGGATAGATGTCCGTGAGCAGCGAAAGCGAGATCGGCGTCCCGCCAGCCTCAGCGAGGCCGACACCACAACGGGCGATGAACAGCGTCGCAAAGTTGCTGGCGAATCCACACGCCGTGGTGAGGCCGCTCCAGGCAAAGACACAGATCGCCAGAAGCTTGACCCGATTAACGCGGTCGTTCAGCCAGCCTAGTGGAATTCCAGCCAGCCCGTTCGCAAGACCGAACGCGAGGCCCGTGACCATGCCCAACTGGGTGTCTGAAAGGGCGAATTCCCGCTTCACCAGCTCCTGGGTGACGTACAGGACATTCCGATCCAGTTGATAGCAGAACGCCACCGCAGTCAGCAGCACCAGGATGTATGTCGGTCTCGTGCGCGCCGCATCGGCCAGCGCGCTGGCCCTGGACGGTTCAGGTTCTTCAAGGGAGCGTTGCAGCGGCGTGCTCATGACGATCTGAAGAGAGGGTGCGATCGTCTCGCAACGTCGCGGTCCAGCCTGCTCAGCGGTGGATCGCGGCAGCAAGCGAGGATGGATGTGACGACCACGCCCCTCCAGGCCGAGAACATTTACCGCGCCGGACTTGCTTCCCAATTCCACAGCAACCTTGGACACGCAACTGCGGGCGACCTCTTTCATGGAAGCTGAGGGGTCCGCAGGTTTTTCGGGCGAAACGAAACCGCCTTGCGGTTTTGGATCAGCCCTCGTCAACGCCGTCTATTCGCCGGAGGGCGCGAGCTTCCTCACCGAGGCCGGCGGCGCAGGCGCGGCGGCGGGCCCCGTGTCCATGCCGCGTTCCATGGCCGCCAGGCTCTCGTTGATCTTCCTGACCTCGTCGGGCGTCGGCTGGCGGCGCGGGGCGTAGATGGCGCCGATCACCCGGGTCCGCTCGCCACCGGCGGCGGTGGGGTCGATGACGTTGTAGGTGCGGACCTCGCCGGCGACCGCGAGCGTGATCTTGCGCTCGGCCGGCACGCCCTGCTTCTCGGGCGAGAGCAGGCCCTGGGTGCGGGCGTCGTAGCTGGCCAGCAGCTCCGGCGTCAGGTCCGCCTCGTGGCCGGCGTAGCGGCCCGTGAAGGCCGGCGGCTCTCCCCAGGGCCCGGTCCAGCGATAGAAGATGTGCTGGCCCACCTGGGTCATCTTGACCAGCGTCGGGGCCCAGTACGGCGCCACATAGGCGGCGTGATAGTGGGTGGCCGAGCCCACGTCCCTGTCGACGTAGCCGGCAAGCGCCTTCCTCGCCACGTCCTCCACGCGCCGCCAGAGGTCGACCTGCGGCGCCCAGCGCAGCGAGCCGTCGCAGGTGAAGGTGAACTGGCAGCCGGTGGCGCGCGCGGCGCCCTGGAACACCACGCCGCAGACCGACTTCGGATAGGCCGGGTGGCGCATGCGGTTCAGCACCACCTGGGCCACCGCCTGCTGGCCCTTCAACGGCTCGCGGGCGGCCTCGTAGTAGATCGCCTGAGCCATGCAGTGGACAGCGCGCGTGCGGTCCTCGTTGGCCGCGGCCAGCACGAACGGGCGCATCGGCCGGATCGGCAGCTTGGAGAACGGCCGCAGGGAATTGACCTCCTGGGCCACCTCCGGCGCGGCGGCCGTGTCCGGGTCGACGGAAAGGCCGAGGTCGGGCACGTGGCGCAGGTCCAGGCTGGCCCAGCCCTCCGGCTTGCCCCAGGTGTCGGGCAGGTTGAGGGCCGGGTCGTGGCGGCGGCCCAGCTCCCGCGCGCCGGGGCTGTAGCTGGCCGTCGTCTTGATCAGATAGGCGTCGGAGAAGCCGCTGGCCGCGAAACGCTGGACGTCGGCGGACACCGCGGGCCTGGCCTTGGGCGCGCAGGCGCTCAGCGCAACTCCCGCCAAGGCCACCGCCAGCAAGGCGTGGCGCCATCTGTCGAACCGGATCGGGATCTCGTCGTCTCGCTTCTGTAACGGCCCTGAGCCTGAACCCTGCCCACGGCCCGGTTTGGACCGCAAATGCCGCGGCGCGAATGGCATATCCTCGGTTGCGCCCCGCCGCCAGCGCTCGCATTCTGACCCCTGCAAGCCTCGCTTGCAGTTCGCGTACCGGAGCAGCCTTCTGATGACGCCTTCCGAATGGCCGCTACGGCTGGTGCCGCGCCGTCCGCCGCCGTTCTGGAAAGCGCTGCTGCTCAGCGCCGCGGCCTTTGCCAGCGCGTTCGCGGCCCGGGTGCTGTTCCTGGGTCTCGACAACGCCGCCGGTCTTTCGGCCACCTACTTCCCGGCCTTCATCTTCGCGACGCTCTACGCCGGGGCGGCCTGGGGCTGGGCGACGCTGGCGGCCGTGCTGCTGGTGGGCTTCCTGATGCCATCGGCGGTGGCGGCCGGTGTCTCCCGCGAGGCTCTGAGCGTGCTCTACGCCCTGTCGGGCGGCCTCAGCGTCTTCGTCTCGGCGACCCTTCGCGGCGCCCTGCTGCGGCTGGATCAGGCCCGCGACGCCGAGGCCAAGGTGCAGGCCGACCTGCGCGACAGCGAGGCGCGCTTCCGCATCCTCGCCGACAGCGCGCCGCTTCTGATGTGGATCTCGCGCACCGACGGCAGCCGCGAGTTCGCCAACCGCGCCTATGTCGATTTCCTGGGCGCCGACTTCGAGACGGCGCTTATTTTCGACTGGCGCAGGGTGCTGCACCCCGACGACCTCGACCGCGTCCTGAAGCAACAGGCGGCCGGCGAGGCCTCGCGCCAGCTCTTCACGCTGGAGGCCCGCTACCGGCGCGTGGAGGGCAGCTACTGCTGGATTCGCTCGGTCTCGCAGCCCCGCCAGTCGCAGGCCGGCGAATTCGCAGGCTTCGTCGGCATCGGCTTCGACATCAGCGAGGCCAAGCGCGCCGAGGAGGACCTCAAGCGGATCAACGACCTCCTGGCCGAGCGGGTCGAGGAGGCGCTGGCCGAGCGCGACCAGGCGGAGATGGCGCTGCGCCGCGCGCAGAAGCTGGAGGCCGTGGGCCAGCTCACCGGCGGGGTGGCGCACGACTTCAACAACCTGCTGACCATCATCGTGGGCGCCCTCGACCTGATGCAGCGCCATCCGGAGGACGCGGCGCGGCGCGAGCGGATGGTCGAGGCGGCCCAGGGCGCGGCCCGGCGCGGCGAGCGGCTGACCCAGCAGCTCCTGGCCTTCTCGCGCCGCCAGGCGCTGAAGCCCGAGCGGCTGAGCGTCGACGACCTCCTGACGGAGAGCGAACCCCTGCTGCGGCGCGCGGTCGGCGAGGCGGTGGGCCTCTCCGTGGCGACGGCCGCGCCGGACTCGGTGGTGTTCGTCGACCCGAGCCAGTTCGAGGCCGCGGTGATGAACCTGGTGGTCAACGCCCGCGACGCGACGCCGCCCGGCGGCAGCATCCGCGTGGAAACCTTCCACTGCCGCGTCAGCTCCAGCGAAGTCGAGGACCTGGCCGGCGGCGAATACCTGTGCGTCGCGGTGCACGACACCGGCGAGGGCATGGACGAGGAAGTGGCCGCGCGGGTGTTCGAGCCCTTCTTCACCACCAAGGAGACCGGTCGCGGCACCGGCCTCGGCCTCAGCCAGGCCTACGGCTTCGCGCGCCAGAGCGGCGGGGCCATCGCCATCGAGAGCGCGCCGGGCAAGGGCGCCACGGTGCGCATCTACCTGCCGTTCGCCGAGGGTGCGGCGGCGCCCAGCGCCACTCCCGAAGCCGGGCCGGCGGCGCGCCGCGGGCCGGCGCTGAAAGTGCTGCTGGTCGAGGACGACCTCGCCGTCGGCGACATGGTCGAGGCGATGCTGATCGACCTCGGCCACGCGGTGCTGCGGGCCGACCGGCCGGCGGAGGCGATGAAGATCCTGCGGCGCAACCTGCCCTTCGACCTGATGCTCACCGACGTGGTGATGCCGGGCGGCAAGAGCGGCGTCGACCTGGCCCACGACGTGATGACGCTGCGCCCCGGCCTGCCGGTCATCCTGTCGTCCGGCTACACCGGCGAGACCCTGTCGGCGGCGGCCGAGGCGCCCTGGCCCTTGCTGCTGAAGCCCTACTCCGCCGAGACGCTGGCCGACACGATCGCCGCGGTGGCCCGGGGCGCGCCCGCCCCCGCCTGACCTGTTCGAAACCCTTTGTGATCTGTTGTGACTTGCGCCTACGGCCCGGGGCGCTATATGTGAGCCCTACTTATACTCGAACTGAGCATAAGTGACGCCAGGGAAAGCTCTCGTCTGGCGTATTTTTAGGCCGCTGAAATGCTCACTTTGAGCATAAGGGAGGATCCCATGGCCGCCGACGGGTTCCAGTTCGCATTTACGCCTGAGGTCGAGGCCGCCACCGCACCCGCGTGGCAGAAGGTGAAGCGCCATGTCACGCCGCTGGAATGGCGGCTGCAGGCCCCGCTGATCGCCGAGATCAACCGGCTGAAGCGCGAGAAGGACGCGGTGATCCTGGCGCACAACTACATGACGCCGGAGATCTTCCACGGGGTCGGCGACTATGTCGGCGACAGCCTGGGCCTGGCCAAGGAGGCGGCCCGTTCGGACGCGAAGATCATCGTCCAGGCCGGCGTGCACTTCATGGCCGAGACCTCGAAGATCCTCTCCCCGGAAAAGACCGTGCTGATCCCGGACCTGCGCGCCGGCTGCTCGCTGGCGAGCTCGATCACCGGCGCCGACGTCAGGCTGATCAAGCAGCGCTATCCGGGCCTGCCGGTGGTCACCTACGTGAACACCACCGCCGAGGTGAAGGCCGAGACCGACATCTGCTGCACCAGCGCCAACGCGGTGCAGGTGGTGGAGGAAGCCGCGCGCCTGTGGGGCGTCGACAGCGTCATCATGATCCCGGACGAGTTCCTGGCCCGCAACGTGGCCCGCCAGACGAACATCAGGATCATCGCCTGGAAGGGCCGCTGCGAAGTGCACGAGCGCTTCACCGCCGCCGACATCCTGGAGATCAGGGAAGCCTATCCCGACGCCGAAGTCCTGGCCCACCCCGAGTGCCCGACGGAGGTGATCGAGGTCTCCGACTTCACCGGCTCCACCGCGGCGATGAACGACTACGTCCTGACGCGCAAGCCCAGGCGCGTGGTGCTGATCACCGAATGCTCGATGGCCGACAACGTCGCCGCCGACGCGGTCGACACCGAGTTCGTGCGGCCCTGCAACCTCTGCCCGCACATGAAGCGGATCACGCTGGAGAACATCTACGAAGCCCTGCTCCACGGCCGCCACGAGGTGACCGTCGATCCCGTGATCGCCGAGCGCGCGCGCCTGGCCGTCCAGCGCATGGTCGACCTCCCCCCGCCCGCGAGCCCCGCCCGCTACGACCTCGTCAAGGCGCGCCACCACGTGGACGTGGAGCTGATCTAGTGGCCCAGGCTGACTTGACCCGGCTTGCCCATGACGGCGTGATCGTCGTCGGCGCGGGCCTGGCGGGCCTGACCGCCGCCCTGGCCGCGGCGCCGCGCAAGGTGCTGGTGCTGACCGATGCGGCGCTGAACCACGGCTGCTCCTCGGCCTGGGCGCAGGGCGGGATGGCCGCGGCGCTCAGCGAGGGCGACACCCCCGAGCAGCATGCGGCCGACACCGTCCTCGCCGGCGCGGGCCTCGTGGACGAAGCCATGGCCCGGCTGCTGGCGCAGGAAGGCCCCGCGGCCGTGCGCGCGCTGGCCACGCTGGGCGCGCCCTTCGACCGGACGGCCGACGGCGGTTTCGCCCAGAGCCTGGAGGCCGCCCACTCGCGCCCCCGCATCGCGCGGGTGAAGGGCGACCAGGCCGGCCAGGCGATCATGGACGCGGTCACCGTCGCCGTGCTCGCCGCCGCCCACATCGAGGTGCGCACCGGCCATCGCCTGCGCGGGCTTCTCTGCGACGCGGACGGACGGGTCCGCGGGGTGGTTGCAGAAACCGGCGGGCGCCACGTCGAAATCACCGCAGCGGCGGTGATCCTGGCGACCGGCGGCATCGGCGGACTCTATGCGGTCACCACCACCCCGGCCGAGCTCAAGGGCGAGGGCCTGGCGCTGGCGGCCCTGGCCGGCGCGACGATCGCCGACCCCGAGTTCGTGCAGTTCCATCCGACCGCCATCGACATCGGCCGCGATCCCGCGCCGCTCGCCACCGAGGCCCTGCGCGGCGAGGGCGCCATCCTGGTCAACGGCGATGGCCAGCGGTTCATGGCCCGCTACCACCCCGACGCCGAGCTCGCGCCCCGCGACGTGGTCGCCCGCGCCATCCACGCCGAGCGCGAAGCCGGCCGCGGCGCCTTCCTCGACGCCCGCCAGGCCGTCGGCGCGCAGTTCCCCGAGGAATTCCCGGCGGTGTTCGCCGCCTGCATGGGCGGCGGCGTCGACCCCCGCGTGCAGCCGATCCCGGTGGCCCCGGCCTGCCACTACCACATGGGCGGGATCGCCACGGACGCTGAGGGCCGCACGTCGCTGGCGGGCCTCTATGCGGCCGGCGAGTGCGCCTCGACCGGCGTGCATGGCGCCAATCGCCTCGCGTCCAACTCGCTGCTGGAAGCCGCCGTGTTCGGCGCCCGGGCCGGACGCACGGCCGCCGCCGAGCCCGACCCCGGCACGCCGTCCGTCATCTGCATCACCGCCCCCGACCTCCCCGCCCCTGCCCTGGCGCAACTGCGCCAGGCGATGAGCCGCGACGCCGGCGTGGTCCGTCGGGCCTCAGGCCTGACCCGGCTGCTGATCGAGATCGGCGCGCTGGAGGCCCTCCACGGGCGCGCCGCGCCGCTGATCGCCGCCCGCCTGGTGGCCGCCATGGCGCTGGCCCGCACCGAGAGCCGCGGCGGCCACCACCGCGCCGACGGGACGCCGCCCCAGCCGCCGCGCCGCACCTTCGTCCGCTGGGCCGACCTGCCTGCGCCGTCCGCCCTGAAGTACGCCGCCGAATGAGCGAGCCGCTGCCCGACGCCCTGATCGCGCCTGTGGTGCGGGGCGCGCTCCTCGAAGACCTTGGCCGCGCCGGCGACCTCACCTCCCAGGCCTGCGTGCCCGCCGACGCCCGCCTGCGCGCCGTCTTCGCCAGCCGCCAGGCCGGCGTGGTCTGCGGCCTCGCCTGCGCGCGCCTGGCGATCCTGCAGCTCGATCCGGCGGCCGAGTTCAGGGCCGAACTGCAGGACGGCGCCCGGGTCGCGGCCGGCGCCCGGCTCGCCGTCGTCGACGCCAACGCCCGCGCGCTGCTGGGCGCCGAGCGGGTGGCGCTGAACCTGATGGGACGGCTCTCGGGCATCGCCACCCTCACCCGGGCCTATGTGGATGCGGTCGAGGGCACGGGCGCGCGGATCGTCGACACCCGCAAGACCACGCCCGGCCTGCGCGCGCTGGAGAAGTACGCCGTGCGCTGCGGCGGCGGGGTGAACCACCGCTTCGGCCTCGATGACGCGATCCTGATCAAGGACAACCACATCGCGGCCTGCGGCTCTGTGGCCGAGGCCGTCCGCCGGGCCAGGGCCGCGGCCGGCCACCTGATGAAGGTCGAGGTGGAGATCGACAGCCTGGCCCAGCTCGAGGACGCGTTGCAGCATGGCCCCGACGTGGTGATGCTGGACAACTTCAACCCCGTCGACCTGGCCGAGGCCGTGCGCCGCACCGCCGGCCGCGCGGTGCTGGAGGCCTCGGGCGGCGTCAATCTGCAGAGCGTCCGCGGCATCGCCGAGACCGGCGTCGACGTGATCAGCGTCGGCGCCCTCACCCATTCCGCCAGTGTGCTCGACATCGGCCTCGACGCCGCCTGAGCGTGACGTTCAGGCGGCCCCGCAGGTCGCGCCCCACCGGGGGTGGAACTAGCTTTTCCGCGCGCTCAGCTTTTCCACCTGGCCCTTGAGCAGCCTGATGGCCTCGTTCTGGCGCTTCAGCAGCTCGAGCATCTGCTTGTCGCGGATGGCGTCGACCTTGTCGTGCAGGTGCATGATCTCCAGCTCGGCGCGCAGGTTGACCACATAGTCGTGCTCGGCGGCCTGGCGGTCGCGGGCGGCGGCGCGGTTCTGGCTCATCATGATCACCGGCGCCTGGATGGCGGCCAGCATCGAGAGCATCAGGTTGAGGAAGATGAAGGGATAGGGGTCGAAGGCCAGCGAGTGGCCCTTGGTCAGCTGGTTCCAGCTCATCCAGCTGACCAGGATGACGCCGAAGGCGATGATGAATCCCCAGGAGCCGCCGACCGCGGCCACGTGGTCCGCCAGCCGTTCGCCGAAGGAGCGCTCGTCGTGCTTCAACTTCGGATCGACGGCGCTGGGCGCCTCGTTGGCGATCAGGTCGATGACGCTGCGCTGCACCGGCGTCAGCTTGCTGTAGTCGCAGCCCAGCAGCTGCTGGGCGAGCTCATCGTGCGGTTGCTCTGACATCGGCTGGCCCCTGGCGCGCCGACGACTCGCCGGCCCCGCCCTGGAGCTTCAGCGTCGTCGGCGGCGACAACAAGGCCAAACCGCCGAGGTCCGCGGGACCTCAGGAGTCGGCGGGCCCGCTCGACGCCTGCGGCGCGCTGGCCGCGTCCGAGGTCTTGGTCAGGCCGGCCGGCGGCGCGGCGGGCTCCGGCGGCTTGGCCTGCGGCTGCGGCCCGGAGACCTGCGAGGTGGTCGCGGTCAGGGTCGCGTCGATGGTCTTCTCGACCAGGGCCGAGGCCAGGCGGATCGTCGGCGCCGGACCCGGCAGGTTGACGAACACCGCATGCTCCGGCGCCGCCTCGAAGGCGCGGGCGTGCGGGTTGAAGCGGTAGAAGACGTGCAGCCCCACCTGGGAGACGCGCAGCATGCGCGGGCCCCAGCCCGGCGAGACGCCGGTGGTGTGGAAGTGGGTCGCCGAGCCCACGTCGGCCAGCACCACGCCGGAGAGCGCGCGCGACGCGATCTTGCGGGCCCGGTCCCAGGCGCCGGTTTCGCGGCCGCGGCGCATGGAGCCGTCGCAGGCGAAGCTGAACTGGCAGCCGCGGCCGGCGGCGCCCTGGAACACCACGGCGCAGACGGTCTTGGGGAAGGCCGGGTGCTTCACCCGGTTGAGCACCACCTGGGCCACGGCGGCCTGGCCGCGCGGGGTCTCGCCGCGGGCTTCGAAATAGACCGCCTGGGTCAGGCAATCGAGCTCGCGGCTGCGGTCGAGCGCCGAGCCGAAGCGGCCGGTGGCGGCGACGGCGCGCGCCTTCAGGCGGTCGTCGAACTGCGGCGCCTCAGGCGCATCGCCGGCCAGGGCGTCATGCTGACGCGCCAGGCGCAGGGCGGCCGGGGTCATGCCTTCGGCCTCGCGCTGGAGCACGGTTTCGGAGAAGCCGCCCCTGGCGGCCTCGGCGATGCGCGCCGCGCGGCTGTGGTCGGTGGCGGCCTGCGCCATCCCGCCCACCATATATGTCGCGCCAAGGGCCAGGCCGACGCCTGAACCGATCAAAGCGGCGCTCAACAGCACACGCCATTCGGCGCGGGCCTGCGTTCCAAAATTCAAGATAATCGCGTCCTACGCGGCGAGGGCGAACTGCCCCCCGGTCAGTTGTCGCCGCGGTCGCCCCTGCTCGTGCTGGAAGCGCCCGCCGGCTGGCCTGCCCGGGACTCGATGGGGGGCAGGCGACGGCAAATGGTGAAGGCTCTATGAACGAAACCGCCCGGGGTGGCAAGCTTATACCGCAATGCAGCATAATATTTCGCCGGCGCCCGAAGGGATGTTCCGTTTTGAACCAACAGGAATGCTGCGTCGCAATAGGCGGGCCAACTCTGGCGATGTTCAGGAACGGGCCGCCGCGCCCGCAGGGTTGAAGCGCGTTGCTCAATGCGCTCCGGCAGACCTTGCCACCGTGATTCTCTTGCTCTGGCGGGTCGGCGCGGCCCCGCTTTTCGCGGCTGATGCGAAAGCCCTGGCGCGAGGCCTCTTTCCGCGTCCGAATGCGCCGACGGGCCGTATTTCTTGACGAGGAATGGCGGGAGGGCGACGCGCGTGCGCCACATACTGATCGGGCTCATGGCCCTGGCCGCCAGCGTGCTGATGCTGGCCACCGCCGCGCGCGGCTTCTAGCGCGACCTCACCGGCGCTTTGCTGCCGCCACCCTGCCGTCAGCAACCGGCCCGGTCAGCCTAGCGTTTCGCCGGGCGACGACCTACCTTGGCGTTCATGGCCCGTTCTCCCGCTCCAGCGCCCGGCGGCGTCGCCGATATGTCGGCGACCTTCGACTATGACGAGAACACCCTGCCGCTGCTGTGGAAGCCGCACCGGCCATCGCGCCCGGACAAGTCGGAGGGCGGTCGCGCCTTCAGGCTGGTCAGCGACTACCAGCCGGCCGGCGACCAGCTGACCGCGATCCCCGAACTTGTCGCCGGGGTCAACGCGCGCGAGCACGACCAGGTGCTGCTGGGCGTCACCGGCTCCGGCAAGACCTTCACCATGGCCAAGGTGATCGAG
>Ga0307517_10000709_pt1 | contig 57413 bp, 82 predicted proteins | sample 23_EM_MG_FD_194515 | JGI IMG/M metagenome (GOLD analysis project Ga0307517, IMG submission 194515) | Populus trichocarpa ectomycorrhiza microbial communities from riparian zone in the Pacific Northwest, United States - 23_EM | ecosystem: Host-associated > Plants > Roots > Unclassified | place... | reverse complement strand
GGGGCGTGCATCTCGAATCTAAATATGCTATTAATGTGCAAAATAAAAGAGAGAATCGACGTGGACGAACACGCTTCTTCACGTTCTTCACAGACTCAGCCTTGTTGACTGTGATGGTGAGGTCGGGCGCGCCTTCAGTGAAACGCACAACGAGCTCTCGCGACGATTCAACTGGGAGATCCACTGCGCGTTGTTTTCCCTTGGCCCTCTCGCTGAGCATGGTGTGTGTGTGTCAAGGAGCATCGCCTTTCAGGAGTCTCGTGACAGGCTCTCTCTCTCACTTCCACCACTAGGGCGCTGGTTCGCCCACTTGTAACATTGGCCTGGTGCCATGCTTTCCATAATATCTGTGTTCATATTCATGATCTTGGTGTCAGCGCGGCCGCTTGTTCTCCCTGTTTCAATTCCTGTGGTTGCCGATGATCGCACGACCCAAAGTTCCTTGTCCAGCTTCCGCAACTCCACCTCAAAGCTGCATGGATTGAACGACCTCTACCTGGGAAACCAGAAGTTTCGCAATACCGCTCGCATTCAGGCTGAGAAGCTTGCGGACGAATGTATGTTTGTCAGAGCAATTGGTTCGCCATTACTAATTTCCTCTAATTAGCGCCACCCTTTATGTTCCTTGGGTGTGTAGACAACAGGTGCGTTGCGGTAGGCGCTATTTCCCCCATCTCCTCCTTACACTTCTTCCCAAGGTTGAACCCCAGCACTATCTTCAACGCCCCGACCGGGTCCATTATATCACACAACAACATTGCAAACCAGTATTCGTCCACAGATCCAAGCGCGTAAGACTGATTTATTGATTATTTGCATGGTTAATTTTCTGAATGTGGAAGACTTTAGGGAGTCCGCCGTTGCGTATGCGATTGAATCTCTCCATGTCCAACATATCATTATCCTTGGTCATTATGGCTGCAAAGGTGTGGAGACTGCCATCACCCAGTCCAGCAAAGCTGCTCGTCTAGTCAGAAGTTGGGTCAAACGTATCTCTGATCTGTACGCGACTTCTCGAAGGTGAGGATCTATCAAGAAGCAGCCAAAGTGAAATCGTCATTGACCATCTTTTGTGATAGACGCGAAATAGTGCGGTTGCGCGATTCTCGTCTTCCACAACGAGGGAAGGACAATGGTGTCAAGACACCACCACCCGCTGATGACGGTTAGTTATTTTATTATTCATAATACAGGACCCGTTCTGACATGACCTTAGCTGGCTTCCGTGCTCTGGTAGAGGAAAATGTCAAGAGAGGCGTGAAGGAACTTCGCAAGCATAGCAGTTTAACAAAGGCAAATGATTTCTTTCAATGGCATTATCTGATAACTAATGTAATTTCTCTTAGGCCTACTCTTCAGCCGCTAAAAGTGATCAACATATCGACGTCTTTGTTCACGGATTGGTCTTTGATGAGGTTACCGGCGAGGTTCACGATCTCCACATCTCCTTCGGTCCTCCTGGAAAACAGATCCCACATATTCCTTTCAAGGCGGTCGCGGCTGCAAAGAACATACATAGGGACAAGGACCGGCCCGGTATTTCTACAGGCAAGACTTGGAATTTTGGGGGGTGATCAACTTCAAATTTCAATTGTAAGTATTTTGGAGCGATCATGACGATTTCTATGCGATAATTTGTGGATATGTAATGACAACAAATGCATGGTGGTATATATACATTGGATAGGGATAATGGTGTTATTGCAGTTTCTGGATGTCCCAAAAGCACCAAACAGTGTCTTCTACGAATGCATGAAGGAAAGGGAGTCCGTGTCGATAATCTGAAAAGATGTCAAGAGGCCATCACTGAATTGCGACGTGAGATACGCACGAGTTCAAAACCTAGTATAATATATATCTACATTAAACATCCACTCAATAGTGCTTGCATGTCGTCCGCCAATTTCGTGTGGTCGATTTCTCCAAAAGAAGCCAGTGAATCATCTCGTCCAAGGTCAAAAAAGTTGCCAAAGCTCGCATCTTCTTGAAGGTCGTTTGTCTGCGTGCTGTCCTGAACGAGAGGTTTGAAAGTCTCCCAAAATTCCGTGAAATCTATCCCGTCGAGACCATTCTTAAACATCGCCTCCAGTTCGGTGTCTGCATTGCCAGCCCCTTCCCCGAGCATTGACCCATCGGAATGTGAACTGAGGTTGGTGAATTGTTCGAAGGCATCTATGGCTCCAGCAGAGGAGTGCTGTGGACTTGAAGTTGAATCAATATGGAATAGTGCTGAGAAATCGGCATCAGTGAAGGCATTCGCAAAGTCTCCTTGTACATATGGAGAGCTTTCGCTTGGGGGAGATGTGTTGTCAGTTTCACGAGCAGACATGTCGGCATCGGCCTCACTATCCGAGGTCGCAATCGGGATATCGTCCATCTCGTCATCTGTTTGGAGGTCATCAGCGAGAAGCATCGGGCTAGAAGGTGCTGGTGGCGAAGAAGGTGGCAATCCTGCCCAATGTTGTTTAATAGGAAGAGGTTCGGTGTTGTCGTCCCCATCCAGTGTCGAGTCCGCGGAGGTTTGAGGGGGTGGTTCACCTACGTCGATGTCGCTACTGGCAATCGGCAGCGAACTTGGTGGGCAGTCGAGTTCATCCCGGCTGTCCTCGACTTCTGGTTCGTAGGGTTTGGTATCTTCCGACGACGAGACGTTGGACCACGAGGATGGTTCACGTCCAATGAAGCTTGATAAGCCCATGGGAGATACTCTGGCCTTTTTACGATTGCCAAGTGGAGAAGTCAGCACTGTCGGCAAGGAGGGCGTTTGTTGGTAGTTGGAATGTACGCTCCCAAAAAGACTGCCGCTTCCCATAATTGGGGTAAACAGGGATTCGTTTTCTCGACCCGACGTAGACTGAGGATCGGGCCTTTTTCTCGTCGGTGTCTTAGGAGTCCTGGGTACAATGGACGCATTGGGTGGGGGGGACGAAGACCTCGAAGAAATGAATGGAAACGATATGTCAGCAAAAGCGATCATGGGGTGATCGTTGCTGACGGCGAGGGGTCCTTCAGGGAGGGTTTGTTTCGGGGGGGCAATATCTTGAGTGTTTTGTTGAGAGCTTGAAGCGGGCTTAAAAGTCATTGGTTTTCCTTTTGATTTATGTTGCATAGACGGTAACCTCTTCCTTGCGGCGATCCGCTCGAGACGCTTCTTCTCTTCTAGGTCTTCCAACGCCCGCTGTGCTTCCTCCGAAAGCCTTGGTTGTGTTGAAGTACCCGTTCGAGCCCATTCAGGTATGACATACTTCTTGCGACCCCCCTGATGTCTACTCCGAACAGGAGATGATGCTGACTCGCGTTGAGCACGGGGAGACGGGACTTTGGTCTGTGGAGGTGTCGAGGACGTTAGGTCGACTGGCTTGGGTTGTTCTGGTGATTGGTCATCAGAATGATTTCGTGGCGGCCGAGCAGGAGAAGTCCAAGATTCCAAAGGTGTGCGATAATAATTGGAAGGTTGTTCAGCCCGTGGTTGATCTGATGCGAGGAGCCTGGGATAATGTCGAAGAGAGTCGTTGACTGCTGTTCTTTGCTGGGATTGCTGAGAATGGCGAGAACTGTCGCGCTTTTCGACTCGTTCTCTCTCCTTGCCTTTTCCCTTATTCTTACCATTCTCTTTCTCGTCCATAAAATCGCTTAAAGTCCGTTTCCGTACGATCCTCTCTGGGCCTGCAGCGAGAACAGATTCTTTCAGAGATGTTGTCCGGAATAAATTCTCGTTGGAGCGTGCACTGGGACCCAAGCGTTGTTTGTGTTGCTCATGTTGAAAACCTTGGCCTACACCCATATTAGACGAGGATGAAACCGCGGAAACTTGGGCTGAGAATTTGACATTCGGGGAGTCCTTTTCAACGCGCTTCTGACTAGCTTTAGGGTTGACGTTCTCCTTGTCCAGAACGACAATACCATCGTCTTGCGAACTGGAAGACGTCCGCTGGTGGTGTTGAGTTGGCTCAGGAGGAGGGTTTTCTGGAGCCGCGGTTGCACAGACGGAGAACAGTTGTTTTAGAGCAGACACGAGAGCTGGGTTGTGTGGAGTATTAGAGCCCGAGCCGCCTTCAGAGGCAGAAGAGTCAATTGTGCTAAGGGCAGCGAGGATCGCTGCGTTCTGTGCATTTGGTTCCGAGGAAGATGTCGCAGAAATATAAGCGATTAAGTCCAAGAGGGTAAGCTCTTCCTGTGGTTCCGTTTTAACCTGTATGTTTGAAAGGCTGGGTTCTTGATCAGGCACTCTCCTGACAAGGGGATCGGTGGTAAAAGGCGAATTTAAGTTGCTTTTATTCTTGCGGGCAGCTGGTTTGGGGGGTTTCAAGGGTTTCGCGGTCGTTTGGAAAATGCTGCTTGTCGGGGTGGGAAGGGGGACATCACTGTCAGACCCATCGATGACTATGATTTCTTTTGCAGCCTTTGCAGGATCAGAACCCGAAGCAACAGCATTGTATTGCGTGGCAGGTGGTCGTGTTTCGGGATTCGTCGTTTTTGGTCTTCCTTTCTTCCTCAATGGGCCAATGTAAGTATCAGCATTCATCAATTTATCAGATTCGGTGATCGGAATTGTTGACTGTCTAACTGGTTTGGGAGGCTTTATTTTTGCTTTTGCGCGCATTTGGATAGAAGCCAGTGTTTCCCGAGTCGGGTCAACGTTGGAAGATGATGGAGGCTTAGATTGATATTTGAGCGTCGTGACAGAGAGACATACTCCCGCAACAACATACCTGACTTGAGGATTGCCAAAGGTTTTGTTTAGATTCACCTTGACTGAGAGCTAAATTTGACGTAGAACTGTCTTGGAAGCCAGGAGGAGCACTCCGTGAGGGCATTTTCATAGCCGCGGTCTGTGTAGACAGGGTGGCGTGAGTGGTTCGATTTTTGTTGAATATAGAATACATACTTCTCGGAGTGCAAATATGACCTCAAGTGCCTCCTGGCCATTGGACTGCTTGACTAATGTACCTACGACGGTCATTTCATCATTGTCATCTGCACTTAGAGCCCATGACATGAGCCCGAGTCCTACTGCGACTCCCCTCGGCTGCTCTTTTGATGACGGAGGGTCGTCGGCGGATACATCTGGGCCTGCGTTGGGAATGTTGACTGGAGCTGGAGCTGATTTTGATTCAAGAGGGTCAAGAACGTAGAGAGAGAAATCCCTGGAGCTATCCTGGGTGAGCTCTGGACTGGAGCGGCAAATGGTGTCAAGACATGCTTTGAGGCAGACGTTGGCGTAAAGAGGCTTGTTTTGGGTGGGAGAAATGGGGGAAACGAGAACCTTTGAATGAGAGCGGGCAAGGATGTACTGAGGAGAGCTGTTGATCGTGTACAACACACGCAGCCATGTCGCCATCGAAGTCAACAACCAAGTTCAAGTATGACTAAGCAGCTCATTTCAAAACGCGTCAGGTCACGCCGTTATCATTCGCGTATGTCAGTCACGCTCTATCTAATGGCAGGTCAAGGAATATAGTCGCCCGCCGCTCAGCCGCATTGGGGACCCTCACAAGCACATGAGGGAGAATTGGTGGCCTCCGCATACTCTCCCCCTCCGCAACTACATTTGCATGAGCCTTATCGCTATGAACATTACAATCCAGGAGACAGCTGGGCAGGCACTGGTCATCCGGAGCAGATTGGCGCACAAATGCACGCGTTGATTCGAATCGGTGCGCAAGGCACGGAAAGGCGAAGGCGAAGATTATGGCCATAGGAAACGGAGAAGGCGTAGAGTCGATGTCACGCAACCACACATCGGGATCGAATGCGGGAACCGTCAGAACTGCGATCGCAACAAGGCCAATGGTGTAAACCATGTCTGCATACGTATGGTTAGAAATAAGCCGGGACATTGGAGAACTACGAACGGAGAATGGCACTGCAGAGTGCAAATACTCTCAACATGGTGAATCCCAGATTGTGGTTGTGGCTCCCATGTTTCGCCGATAGTGCAGAGATCAGCAGGGCGATAACTGTACATAGTTTAGAGTGTGAAAAAATAAACCAACGAATACATGGCTCACTGAGATGGAAAGGAAAAAGAACGAAAAGTCCAATGGCTTCGGATGCAACAGGTTGCGGTATCGCAAATGCCGGCTTTCTTATTAATCTGAAGTTGAGTTAGCATCGTTGAAAATACGTTGAGCACTGCAACTAACGACCAAGCAGACCGAATCAGGCTAAGACCTTCAACGGACACAACAAGCCAAGCAACGCCGGGGCGAAGGAAGAACCTGGAATAGTAAATCCCCAAGATTAAGGAAATGGCAGCGGTAACAGCAAGGACAACTGGCGCATCTGCTTCAGTCATCTAAAATGAGATGGACTTTTATCGTGACTCACCACAGAGGAATTGGCGGAACCTGAAGAACCCAACCACCATAATTTGCGAGGGATGTTAGGGATCGGAAAGCGAGTGTCGAGTGTGCTGGCGGCTGACAAGCAATAAACCGCCTTCCATGCATCTTTTATCTAGGCCTCCAGTCAGATTGACAACTTCTTCCAGTGGTGAATCTCATTTCAGTGGCGGAGCATTTAGTACTGTGCTTAGTGGCAGTTATTAAAGCAGACGAACAAACAAGAGTCCACAACTCAAAACTTTGTATTCTTGCGTATTCAGTGGTCACACCGATGAAGAATGCGTACCAGACCACCGTCTTGGGCAAACGAAAGGCTTACAGCCAGACGGACTGCCTTGTTTTGCATTTAAGTCCAGCACCAACATCGTCGAGCTCTCAACCAGACCACTCCGAGTCCGACCAACCTTCGATCTCACAAAACCCACCGATCATTATTAATGGCTCGCTCGTACCGGGAACGAAAAAATGCTATAGATGTACCTTTGGTGGCTGCAAAAAAGCTTACGCAAAGCCTTCCCGACTGGAAGAGCACCAGCGAACACATACTGGACAAGTGACCATTGAATATTTCTATAGTGTCCACGAGTTTCTTAAATTGTTCATTTTTTAGCGACCTTTCATTTGTGAAACTTGCGGTAAATCGTACCTTCGCGACACCCACTTACATGCACATGCACGTTCCCATCTGCCCGAAGCATCACGGCCACTTGCATGCGAGAGACCCAACTGCGAAAAACGTTTTTGGACTTCACAGCACCTTCAAGTGCACTACTCATGGCATGACGGTGCTAAACCATACCGAGTAATTTTGATTCCATTATTCCAATATCAACCATATTTAAAGTCTTATAGTGCAACGAAGAGGATTGCCATCAGGCATTTACAAAACATCACCTCCTTAGAACCCACATGTGCACCGAACATTCCCCTCCCGGCACTAAACCCTATCGTTGCGAACAGGATCACTGTACAAAGTCATTCGACACTAATCAACACCTAAAAACTCATCAGAAGACCCATGACAGTCAGCCGAAGTTTAAAAGTCTTACTTAAGTATAATTGCTGACGAATTTGACCAGACAAACGTTATACCTGTGTGCACGTCTCTTGTCTCGCAAATGCCGACAATTGCCCCAATTTTTATCCAACTTGGTCCGCACTGCAATCCCATATTAGAACCGCGCATCCTCCTGCCTGTTTGCATCCCTCCTGTAATGGCCGGACATTTGCCAGTCAGGCTAACCTCAGGGCTCATCTCAAATTACACGAAGAACGCGAAATGGAGCAAGGACTTGACGAGGGAATAGATTTGGTTTCAGACCCAGAGCTACCGTCGAAAAAGCGAAGAAGGGGAGGGGAATATGGGAGGGATTGGAAGTGCGAGTTCCATGATTGTGGAAAGGAGTTTAAATCTGTGAGTGCTTGGACAATAGGTGGGGTGGTTTCCCCTATGCTCACCAAATAACGTGCCCAGAAAAAGGCTCTAAGTACTCATACGAATGTTACCCATCTCGGGAAGCGCGATTTCGTCTGTCATTACGAAGACTGCAAACAATCCTTTGGATACAAACATTTACTACAACGTCATTTGGCTAAAGTGCATCAACCCCAGCGTCAGGCAGATTCATCCGAGGAAGAACACTCAGAATCGGATGCTCGAGAACCTTCCGAGGTTACTTTTGACATCGACGCAATCACTGGGAATGCGTACACAAAACATGCCAACAATCGGTTAAATTCCTGCAAAGCACTGCGATGTCCTTACCCAGATATCCGTGATTTGACAGGCGACGACACCGTAAAGTTCCTTGTTGGAGGTCGTGGTTGTGCCTATGTCTTTAGTCGTGGGTACGACCTCAGGCGTCATTTTCATGCGACCCATGATATCGACGTACCAAAAGATGCTGTTGACGGCTGGTTACGGAGACAGAAAAAGTTGACGAATTGCTAGAGGCTGGTTCTTTCTTTCCTATAACTGGGGGAAATATAGTTTAGATTATATACTTAGATTGCTGTCCGTTATTCGCTCTCAAGTACTCACGTAGATAGACAACCCGCCTCCTCAATTTTAACTGTTCTCAGGGCAAAATCTGTTCCGGTCTCAAGGTTACTGAATAAAGTAGCTCCTAATTACATCGACAAAATGTTGGTATATGGTATCATGAGATTCTACTTAAATAAATTCATCGGTGGTCATATCTGAGTCGTTTATGACATCCAGCGGCGTGTCATTCACGAGAAAGGAAGGTGTCAGTTTGCTTGGAGGTCCATTTTGTGTAGAGAAGTTGAGGCTTTGTGTGAGGTTGACCAGTGGAGGTCGACCGATTCTTGTGAGAGTTGTCTTGGGTTTGCAATCCAAGGGGATCCTGACAGACTTGTACATGTCGAGCTCATTCTGGAGATCATTGTTCTGAGCGCACGCAGTTTCTTGTTCGCGAACCAGTTGCGCGATTTTCTGGGAAGCTGGTTCAGCGTATCTCGTTGGGCAGCTTAATTGGAAAACTCACATATTTGGCTTCCGCGAGCTCTCTCCGGATGCGGTCAACATACATTATCCTCTGCGCTGGATTGTTATGGCCAAGAATCTCTGCGTTGAATTTGCTGATGCGGTCCGCCTCTTCCTCAGCAATTTGATTACGAGTCAAAAGGGAGGTTACTTCATCAGAGAGACTATAATAAGCCTCTTGATATCTCTCAGCATTTGTTAATTCTGCCATGAGCCTATTCCATATATTTAAGTTCCAACAAATCGCGATAGCAAACGGGGGAGCAAACTTACTCGTCAATCTCGGTCCGAAGAGCGTCCTCTGCTACACGATTCTTTTGTATCGTCGAAGTCAGCCGTTGGATGGTATCCTTCTCCTTTTTCAGGGCAGCAGCATGATTCGATGCATAGGCACCGAGTTCTTGGTGTGCCTCAGAGAGTTGTGCTTCAAGGATAGCAGTCGATGCACGCAAATCATTTGCAGTGGTTATCGCAGTTGTGAGGTTGTCATCACAAGTGTTCTTCTCCTTTTGCAATGACTCCAAAGTGGTTGCGATTGCTTCGTGGGATGCTAGAACGCTTGATAGGTCTGATGCGCGCTGGTCAGCAAGGCCTTGTAGGCTGATAACTTCTTTGTCAAGAACAGAAGAGGCGACGACGAGTTGATCGCTCTTCAGATGATAGTAGGTGGAAGTCAAGCCATTTGTCACAGTGTCGGTTAATGCCAACTCTATCTGCTGCTGAAGGATGGCAATAAGGATGAGCGATGAGCTGTCCTCGAAACGGTCCTCGCTGGTAGGGGGGGCCGAAACGTCGAAATGAGTCAAAGTGTAATAATCGTCGAGAGTGCTGGAGAGTTGCTGCTGGAGACAAGTATTCTGTTCCTTTAGATGGCGAATTAGGTGGGCTAGCTCGACGACTTGCCCTTCCGAGTTGGCGAGCTTACGTTCAAGGCGGAGTTGACGCAGCTGCAGCAATGCATAGTCCCGTTGGAGGCGATCGTGGGTGGCTAGTGATACGGTCTGAGAGGCAAGTGCTCCATATTGTTCAGCGACGGTCTTCAGAAGGGTTCGGTGCTGCTCAAGCCGTTGGACAAGTTCCTCTTCACGATTGCTGGTTTCGTGTTCGATTTGGTGAAACCTTTCCTTGGCCGCCCGAGACTCTTCTTGAGCTTCAAGGATGCGGCCCTCGAGCTGTTTGATCGCCATTTGTTTCGACTGCGCTTCCTCGTCCAAGCCCCGTTTGACATCCTGAGCTCTGCTTTCAAGCGACTCGTGTTTATTTTTCTCTATTTGGAGGTGTTTCTCGAGCTCAGAGATGCGGCGGTCGCGGTCCTTGAGCTCTTCTTTTCGTTTCGCTTCAACGGTGGCAAGGATCTTTTTCAATTCGTTTATTTCCGGTTGTTTCGCTGAGGCCTTTTCGCGCTCAAGCTCCAGTATGCGTAATTTGTGACGTAGATCCTTCACTTCGTTCTGATCAGAGGTAGCAATCTTCCTGAGTTCTTGAATGCGAACTTCAAGCAAGGCATTGTTCTTCTTCTGCTTTTCAAATCGCTCAGCATTATCTGCGGCCAACTTCTGAGAAGCAGCACCATCTTGCTTGACTCTCTCGAGCTCTGCTTGGTGCTATAAATTCTAGAATATCAGGAACGAACTTGAGAAACGGGGACATAGAACGCACAGCTTTCTTGCCTTCAAGATGGACCTTTTCGAGATCATCGACCTTTTTTTGCAGGATATTATATCTCTCAGAAGTTACTTGATTGTGGGAAGGTTTTATTGAAGGGGCTTTGCTAGACGCGGGTTTGGAAGGAGGCACTGGATGCTGGGGTTGAGTGTAGGTGCTCGGTGGGCTGAAGGGCTGGGCACATACCTGGAATGTGAAGTGGCTTCTCCTTGGAGAAACGATCTGTTTTTTCTAAAAATGCGCCCCGTTTATAGTTTTCGAGAGACGACTCTGAGGAAGGGGTTAGATCGTTTGGGTGATATAAAAATGGTGTTTACCTGGAGGAATATTGTAAGCGTTGGGGCCTGGAACATCTGGGACTATTTTATAATGAGAATTTTGAGGATTAAAATGAGAAAAACATGAGACCTTTGAGGGGGTCGAAGCGAGGACCCTTTGGGAACATTGTGGTTGGGTTCAAGTTTACGCGACGCGTCTGGGTCACCTGATGGTGTGGAAGAAAGCAAATAAATAAAATAAATAAAATAAGTTTAGGTTGTCTTCTCCCAACTATCGAATGTCCAAAAATCCTTCCGCCATCGTTTCCAACGACGCCGACACTTCTTCAACACCCTCCAGCACCTCCCGTCCCGCACATGAGAACGGCGATACCCCGCTGACCACCCCACTGACTCCGCTCTCTGAACCACGTGCATCGCCCAACCATCCACAGCCAACCACAGACTCCTTCGACGCGTCCACACAGCGCAGCTCGTTGCCAGCAACATCGTCCACCGTCAAAGGCATGTCGCAAAAGGCCCATCTCAATGGTTCCACCCCTCAAAAGCAACCTTCCGCCCAATCCCCTACTTTCCTCGAAAAACTCCTTCACTTCCTCCTTCCTTGTATTTCCCCCTCCTCTCCTGCTCACCCCATTGAGCTCCAGGAACCCGTCATCACCAACCCCGAGCCGGAAAAGCAGGTCACAAAGGCTGTTGAACCAGAAAAGCCGTCCCCTTCCCAGGTCACGCTACCCAATGACCCATCGCGGATCGACCTCCCAAAGCCCACCATAGTCACCTCACACTCCAGGCCAGTTACTCCAATAGGGGAAGATGCGGATGTCGTCCTTCCTCCTACCCCAACAACCCAACTATTACCACCCGATGAAACGGAGGGCATGACTTCCGGAGCTGTCCAACCTCCTGGATCCAAAGGGGATTCTCCCTTGCACGAAAAGCTACATAACGCACCTACACATACCAATGGCGATGGCGAAGAGTCGGAAACGAGTTACGAAGAAGAATTAGACGACCAAGAGGATGAAGAGGATAGGCTGATACTCAATGGCGGAGCTGGCATTCCCATGGGTCCAGTGAGTTGCTGCGCCGGCTCTTTCGTATCACGCTAATACTTTTCATCAAGGACGGTATTCCTAAACCTCTTTTACCCCCTATATCTCCCCAGCATGCGGGCAGGAAGTGTCTCGTTCTCGACCTTGATGAAACGCTAGTACACAGCAGCTTCAAGGTTTGTTTTACCTCGTAATGTGTCATGTCCCCTTCTTAAACCTTTGTCACGAAGTCGATATCACAAGCTGATTATGTGGTACCTGTGGAAATCGAGTACCACTGGCATAATGTCTACGTCATTAAACGGCCTGGAGTAGACCAATTCCTGAAGAAGATGGGGGAAATTTACGAAGTCGTAGTTTTTACGGCCAGCTTGAGCAAGGTAACCTCCCTCTTCCTCCTCGAAACAAATGCTAAACATGCTTCCCCACTTCTCTAATTTAGTATGCAGACCCTGTCCTTGACAAGCTGGATATCCATCAAGTGGTTTCCCATAGGCTGTTCCGAGAGAGCTGTTACAACCACAAAGGAAATTATGTCAAAGTCAGTTCGATTGTGCTTATTTGGTGCAACCATCTCAATGGTCGCTACTAGGATTTGTCCCAGCTGGGCCGTCCGATTGCAGACACGATCATTTTGGATAACTCTCCTGCTTCATATATTTTCCACCCAAACAATGCCGTCCCCGTTTCATCGTGGTTCAACGACCCCCATGACACCGAGCTAACCGATCTGGTGCCCTTTTTGGCCGATTTGAGCACGGCTGAAGATGTCAGAGGCATCCTGGATGGCGCTCGATAAGCTGTGCTTTCCCTCAATTGGTACACGGTTTATTCCTATTCAAGTGCGCTTACCAAGATCTTTCCTTCCAGTCGACCTAGTCGTTCCATCGGTAAATATACACACGCACTCCTGCTATACCCTGCAAGAAACTTCAATTCTCCACGCACACGTTGGGCTGCCTCGTGTAGTCAACGTTCTCCACTCATTTCGGAAGCCTTGCTTGGACAAGTTTTGAACGACCTCCTTTTTCACGACTCTAGATCCAATTGTAATCCCGGCAATCTCCATTTTAACCACTTTTCCTTCTACGTTCCGAGGAATCCTGATACCTTCCGATGTCGCCACCCACTTTCTGCCATTGTCGTCTCGGTACCGTCAATACAACTGCACATTCCCGTTATACACAGAAAACGAAGGCAGGGCAATGCACCGATTATCCGTCTTATTTTCGTATTATTGCTGATACCCTCATTATCCTTTGTTATACTTACGACCTTGGCATGAAACGATTATGACGCTACACCCATAATACATTCATTTGGAGAGTTGGTTTCCAAGAAGAAAAACACCTCGAAACTATTAACAAAGGAATCATACCGCAAGTTGGTAAATAATTGACACAACCTTCAGTCTGAACAATAATTTGTTCATTTATTCATTCATTAGAGAATCAACATTTACTTTGATATACAAACACCGATAACTTTCAAATGGGTACTGTGTATCTCTTGTCTAAATTGCAGAGCTTTGAGATGCCTGAACGGGTGGGGCGGAACCGTTCCGTTCAGCCACGACGTCCAGTACTTTCCTTCGATTCTGCCTTGGAATTCACTGGTTCTTCATCATCCCAGGGACTAAAATTGGCTTTCCTGGTGCGAGGAAGCGATTGAAGCCATGCTGGCAAGAGACTCCCGAGATCACGGCCAGAATGCTGGGGCGGCACAACACGAGCATGGGCATGAGCATTGGTGGGCGATGCAGGGATGCTCCCAACATCACTCAAGCTCGGAAGCCTTTCGAAGCTGGCATTCGTCGATCCACCTAAAGCCCTCTGAAGTGCCTCTCGCTCTGCAGGCGACGGGGCAAATGCGCGCAAAAGGGACTGACTGGTTGAGGACGATGACGTTGTCGAGCCAAGCCCATTTGGGTTGAGAGCATCGTATGTGGTAGTGGGCAGGTGATGATTATTATGGTAATGACTGTGACCACTGCTGAACATGTTAACGGGTTTAAAAAGGCTGAATTCCTTGGCGTCCGGGTTCAGGCCTTTGGTCGACCTTTCTTTCCCTATGCCAGTGAACCAGCGAAGAGGACGGCTTTTATCATTGGCTTTGAATTGGTGTTCGGCGCCTGGAGAATCGAGGAGCGTGGTCGTTTCGGATTCGGTCGGGATCCAAGTCGAGTGTTGCAAGTCCATGGATGGCGAATCAAATGCCTGGCGATCTTGGGCACGATCCTGTGATGGAAGAAAATGCGACTCAAAAAAGGATCGGCCATCCGGATTACTGATGGAAGCAGGAGAACGCCTAGTGTCAACCCCGTCATTCGGGTAGTGCTTGGGATAGGACGGTTGGTGGCGCCACTCCCTGTCGACATATGGGTCGCTGTCAGACTGGAAAGACCTTGAGATGGCGTTGCCGTGTTCCATAAGAGTTGAGAGACCGTCCGGTACCACAATGTCCCTTGCAAACTGAGTATGTTTGGCGCCATCTTTGTTCGTAGCTGAATAATCAACATTGGGTTGCCCACTAAGGATCATAGAGGTCGAAATATTGTCAAAGGGCAAGAAGGATTGCCCAGGGAATGGGGGCTGGCTGTCCTTCGCGGCCGTCGGGGAATTGAGGCGACTACTAAGATTCGAGACTTGGCTGTTGGAAAGAGTGTGATGGTCCTCGGTGAATTGGGGTTCCTCATAAATCTGCCTGGCATTTAGACCGTCGAGGGCTTGATCCCAAATATCTCCATGGTGCAGCACGGGCAGGGTGGGAGAGAGATTCAGGCTGTTGGTATGAGTGTTCGAGGGCCACCCTGTCTCTTCATGCTGGTAGTGGCGAGGAGAATAGTCCAAGGGATGAACGCGATTCTCCTTGAGCGTTTCCGACTCCTTTCGCAGAACCTGCAGCCTCTCCTTCTCAGAAGCGAGCTTCTCTTCCAGTTCCCGAGATCGCTGATTCAAAACGAGAAGTAAATCTTCAGTCGTCTTGATCTCCAGCCGTTTCGCTTCCAATGCCTCCGTGATCTCGCACTCGGCTTCAGATACCTGGCTTCGGTGGTTCAAAACGAAATCCCGGTCCTCTGAAAGGCTTTGTTGCATGGCCAGAATCTCCTTGTCAAGGATATCCATGCGCTGTGTGGTACCGTCGCGAAAGAGTTGCACAGCTTTGAATTTCTTTTCAGCCTCCTTTTTCAACGTCTCAGCAACTCGCTTCGAGTCTTCCAACGACTTGATGCGTGATTTGAGTTCGAGCTTGGAGGCATCCTCCTGGCGCTTCCGCTCGCGGTGGTTATCAACTTCGTGTTGGAGCATGGCGCGAGACTGCGATGCAGCGGACTCGCATTCCGAGAGCTGTGTGCGGATGTCCAATACCGATGCCTTGGTGCTTGTAATTTGACGGAGAACTTCAGCAATGAGTGGCGAGTGTTCGAACAGGGTGGATGAGGGCCTTGAGAGTGTTGACGATCCACGACGGGCAGCCGAAGCATCATTGGGGGGTTGGGCAGGCTGTTGCTGTTGTACCTGAGATGAGTGGCGATCACACATGCTGCGGTCCGCGCCTGACGATGGCTTTCGCGTCGTGTGCATGGGGAGCGAGGCCGATTTCGGGAGGGGCGGAGGGGTGGAGCTTCGTTGTCCCTGAATTGCATTGTGCCGTAGCGTTGGTCGTTCGCGATTTCTTAACCTGGGTGGGGGTCCTCGTGCAAAATGAGCCGGCAGGTTCTTTGGAGAGAAGGTGGGCCCTGAAAGGAAAAAATTGGGATGTTGAAAAAAAAAAAAATAATGAACCACATACCATTGTATTCCGGAAATATATCCAGCCTCTTGATGCTTAGGATGCCCGAGCTCCAACTTTCCTCGTCCTTGGTACGGGCAATAACATCCTGGTACCACGCCTCCAACACGCCCCCTCGCCACCATTTACCAAAAGCACCGATGTACCAGGAATCAGAGATCATGCACCCATCACGATTGTCGGCCTCTGAGGATTTGGACAAGGGGGCCATAGCAGCAATTGTAAATATAGCAAAACTGTGAAAAATGTGCTTTGGGGTGCGCAAGGCGATCGAAGTACGGTTGGCAAAATGAAAGGGTGTGGGGTTTTCGACGGAAAAAAGAGAAGCAGTGGCTGAAGAGGATGGGTTTCTTGGGAGACGGGAACGGTTTACTGCGCTGCTGGCTTGGTCGTCGGCATTGCAGTCCAACCGGCTGAGATGGTGGCGGAAGGACTGCTCAGTGAGGTATGAACGAAAAGAATTCTCGGTTGGGTTTGTCAAATAGGCTGGAGCGGTATAAGGATCTGGAGAATAACAAGGAAGAAATGGCGGAAAACGAACCAAGAATGAAAAAGACGATTAGGAAAACGATAAGACAGAACATGGACCTAAGGTCACCCTTTCCGAAGACGAGATCGGCAAAGGGATTACGGAGGGAGATGATGCCCATGCCGCCGAGAGAGATGCTCATGGTGACGAGGAGCAGATGACTCCAGAGGGAGGGGCGACTGCGACGTTGGGACGACAGTGTAGTTGTAACAGCAGAAATTCACTTTTGTACACAAACAAAAAAAAAACACATATCATAACGCCTGCTTATGTAACAATGCCTTTTCCAGCACATCCCGCACCCACCACAGATCCTTGTATGGATTCTTGACTTGCAAAGGCTGCGACTGCGACGTGTCCGAGTTGGGCACCAGCACTTGCGTAGGCCCCGACATTTCCCGTCGTTCTTCAGGCGAGTTTGGGCGGGGTACCTTTCGCGCGACTGCCGGACGCGTTTCACCGAGCTCTTCCATCAACACTGATTCGGTTCCAGGCGGATACGATGATTCGGGCACCGCGATGATTCGCTGCCCTGGCGTTGGCGGGGCGATGCTCGAGTTAGTGCTTTCCTTTACAATACTCGGCGACAGTTCCCAAGTGCTCACTGGGGTCCCAGACCGTACACTCTGTGATCTCCCGACTGGGCTTTCTTCTGGGGCTGGTGTTGAATTCACCGACTTATGAGAGCCAGAACGCGATACATCAAGTACTTCTGGTTCAGCTTCTTTCTTTTCTTCTTGTGGAGGTTCCCGTAAATAAGGATTTCGCTCAACAAACTATTGGATTGCACTGAGGACGACAGCTGGGATTCAACGGAGGTGGAGCTCACCTTCCAGCGTGCTTTGTAGGATGCCATGTCGTTTACCTTTGTATTTCTGACTGGGGCGTGCTTTGGCTTGACAATATGGGGTGAAGGCGGCGCAGGCATGCGCTCAGGAGAGTCCACTCTGGCTGGTTTGACCACCCTATTTGATTCTGCTTCTCGTTCAAGTTTTCTCTCCTTTAATACATTCCTACCAGATGCATCGTCATCAACAAAAACCCATTTGTTGCAAGGACTGCTCACCCTGCGCCACCGTCGTGCTGGAGACTGTCCGACCAAAGTTTAACATCTGGGTTGCTGGTTATCGGTTTGGGATTCCCAAAGGTGCACTCTCCCGAGGACCCAAGGACTTCAACGAAATTGCATTCCAACGCCAGATGGGCATCAGGCGTCGGTTTTCCATCCACACCCAGAGGGATTCGACTAAGCATGGGTCGAAATTTGGAGATGGGGACAAGGGCACCCTTGTGTTGGGTGAATCGGGTGTTGGAATAACTATTGTATACGTTTGATTTCAAGTTGGGGATGTTGTAGGTTGCACTCGCCTATTTCGATAATAGTTTGCCATGGCCTCTTTGGTGAATTTGACCGGTATGGTGTTCTGTTTATCTGAGATGATGGCCCAGACATATGTTTCTTCATGGCCTTGAGGTGGGAATGTTAGAAACTGCGGAGAAAAGATGAGTGAACGAGAATCAAGAGCCAGTTATGAGGGTGCCCGCCTCCTTGATTTGAACCCTTTTCTTCTTGGTGTCCGTGGCGGGAATGTTTGATAGTTGAGCGCCGTATGTTTCTGCGATGGATATAATGTATTCACAGAGCCATGGGGAAAGAGAATCGGACATTGTGGGGGAATGAAATAAAACGCGTGGGTCGCGTCGGGGACGCGGTGATCACGGGACTGGTCACCACGTCACATAGCAAGCTGAGCCTGCTTGGAGGGACGAGTAAGATGATGTGGATGCGTATTATGGCTTTGTTCTGCTGTGCTGTGATGAACTTGATAGCACAACCCCAGTCAAAAGCCGATCGGCTGAGAATAGTTGAGAGCTGCCCGACCGACCCCAACAGATGTCAACCGAAAATCTGGAGCAGACTCGGATGAGAATCGGTTCAGAAATGTTAAAGCTGCGCCGCCACCATAGGTTGAGATGGGTTGAAATCGACACTAATATGTTTACCCTCGATACCCTGGAAATCATTTGGATTTGAAGATTGTTGATTAAAATTTTTTATCTAAACTGTCCTCAACAGATTTGTCCCTCCAATGTCGCCCATTACCACTCTCTACTCTGAGTCAAAACCCCGCCACCTGCTCCAAGACAATCCTCCTCAGATTCAAGCGTAACCAGTGCAAGGAGACAGTATAGAGACGAGTTAGTTGTAAGAGTAAAACCCAGGATACAAGATTGACCACAAACCTGAAATTTCCAACTGGAGACAACAGGTTTTATCTGCAGAAACTGACTCGAATATCTCTCATTCAACCTCAACTAGGCGGCTTTTGACTGGGCGCGCACAACACTCGAGATTGAATGTATTGGATGACAAAGATGTTGACAAAGAAAGTTACATAAAATTCAGTCTTGATCAAGGACCACGACATGCTCAGAACGACGAAAGCAAACAAATTCGATTATTCGTATGGCACAAAGGACAAGAAAAGGAAGATAAATCAAGCCAAGTCCGAGGGGTTGTCAACTGAATCATGCTTGGACTCTGCGGGAGGATCTGTAGGTTTTGGATCGTCTGGTTGGTTGGAAGAATTTGAGAGATTGGGGGGCAAGAGGTGAGCTTGACTGAGGGCGGCGCGGAGGGCGGCATTCTCGACACGGAGCTGGTCGACGAGGGCTCTACATTCTTCCCAGCGACGATTTGCTTCATCTGCAGAGGCGAGGGCGGCGTCGAGGAGTTGAGATCTTGACTCGAGAGCCTTGACATGTCTAAGGGAAGATGAGAGGGGGGGAGGAAAAGGAGAGAGGTAAGTGACTGACTGATCTCGACGTTCGCGGAAAGCGCGCTGGGCCTTTCTGTTCTGCTCTGCGCGCTTTGTAGAGCTCAGAGGACGTTGGCCGGAACTGGGTGGGGGTGACTGAGACTGTTGTTGCTGCTGCTGCTGCTGTTGTTGTTGTTGCTGTTGCTGTTGCTGCATTGGGTGGGGCATGGCACCAGGAGGCATACCACCGGGAGTGTAATCGGAGGTATAAGGGTAGCCAGGGGGGAGTGGACCTGGAATGGGATGCATAAGGGCATGAGGGGGAGGAAGAACGTGCTGCTGTTGAGGGGGATCGACGGTGGGAGGAGTTTTGCGCTTCTTTGTTTGACGTGTTATGGGGGGAGGGTCGTCGCGAAGGCGCATTGTTTGTATATTCTGAGCGGCATCTGAGGAGGGCTGCCCGACGGACGTGAACGATAGCATTGTTGTATTAGTCAGAGGATGAGTATGTAAGACAGAAACATGAACAACTCTCATGTCACACCACGTGAGTGTCACGGGACCCTCCCCCGCCGCCCGCTGTGGACTTGCAGGTTGACCGTCATGGCCGCGCCGCAGAAACCGAGTCTCCGCCAAAGGTTGTTCTCTGCACCGGTCGTCGACGAGTCTTTGACGCTGACCAATCGCCGCGTGCCCTTTTATCGCCGCAAGAACGCTACCGCTTCTTCCCTCAAGCCTCCACCCAAGTCTTCTTTTCTTTCCCGCGTCGTCACAAAGGTGGTTCCCTGTGTGTCTGCTCCCATCACCCCCGCCTCCCCCTTTCCCCTCAAAGATCTCTCCAAACCCGACCTGGAGATCTCCCCTCCCCTGGCCGCTGGTTTCGCCATTTCTCCCACCACCCCCCCTTCTCCCACCGACTCTGATGTTGTCGTCACTCCCCCCGTCTCTGCTTCTCTCCTTCCAGAGGACGAAACGGATGGCATGACTTCTGGCGCCGTCCAGCCACCAGGCTCCTCGGGCACAGAAATCGTGCACACCCATTCCCATGACTCTGACGATTCAGACCACACCAGCTACACCGACGACGACCACGATCTTCCCCACGAAGACGACGAAGAGGTCCGCCTCATCAAGTCTGGCGGCTCTGGCATCCCTATCGGCCTTGTTCGTACTATTTCTTCCTTCCTTCTTTCCATCTTCTCATCTCCGTGTAGGACGGCGTCCCAAAACCACTCTTGCCCCCCATTTCTCCTGAACATGTCGGCAGAAAGTGCCTTGTCCTCGATTTAGACGAAACCCTCGTCCACAGTAGCTTCAAGGCAAGTATTGATCCCCCCCCACCATACCCCATCTCACCTCCTTCCACAGGCTGTCCAGCAGGCCGACTTTATTGTCCCTGTGGAAATCGAATATCACTGGCATCACTTTCATGTCCTAAAACGCCCTGGTGTCGACAACTTTTTGAAGCAAATGGGCGAGATCTACGAGGTCGTCATCTTCACTGCTAGCTTGAGCAAAGTATGTCTTCCATATATCCTACTCTCTTCCTTTCCCTCTCAACCTTTCCTCCCAGTACGCCGATCCCGTCCTCGATAAGCTCGATATCCATCGTGTCGTTGCCCATCGCCTATTCCGCGAAAGCTGTTTCAATCACAAAGGTAATTATGTCAAGGTAATCCCCCTCATCCTTCCATCCTTTTCTACCTTTCCTCACTCTATCCCCTCTAGGATCTTTCCCAACTAGGCAGGCCCATTGCCGATACCATCATCCTCGATAACTCTCCCGCCTCTTACATCTTCCATCCCAATAATGCTGTCCCCGTTTCATCATGGTTCAACGACCCTCACGATGCCGAACTCACTGACCTGATACCCTTCCTCGCTGATCTTACCTCTGTCCCCGACGTCCGCGGCATCCTCGACGGTGTCCGATAGTCACACACACATACACCCCTTGATATACCCTGCACAGGTTATACCTTCCTGGATTTGTTGTCACTAGTTTTATTATCTATTTGGATAGGATTTCACGAGCGCTATTTCACACTCATTGACCAAATGTAACACACTCTATAGCTGTCATCACACTAGTCAATTTCTCTTTTTTTCCTGATACACTCGAGTTAAAAAAAGACCCATGGCGTGTAAAAAAGGGTACACATACTCAGTGAGACAGGTATTTCCTTCCCTTGGCCAACCGACGGCTAAGCACTCTGCGACCCCCAACAGTGCGCTTCCGCGCTAGAAACCCGTGTTTTCGCTTTCTTTTCCGTTGTGAGGGTTGGTATTCCGTGCCCCGAGCAGCAAACCGGACGGGTAGTTGGAATAGCAGTGACGGCGCGACGGGTGGTGTGTTTTGGATGCGGAAAAGACTGGGTAGAGCCACTGGTCTCGGTGCTAGTCGGGCGACGAGTCGGGCGGCATTTATGATGGGTAGAGGTGGTGGAGGGCGGCGAAAGGCAGCGAGCAAAGAAGGCGGAATACGGGGCATGGGTGTCAACTCGTAAAATGTGACCCGTCACGCGACCGAGTCAAATGTTATGTTGGCCACAGCACGCCGACTCTGTATCTCTAAAGTCATGCCCTACCAAGGTCCTTGGTCTGCCCCCCGCGTCAGGCAACAGTTTTTCGACTTTTTCCGCGACAAAAACCATGTCCTCGTCCCCTCGTCGCCTACGATCCCGTTCGAGGATCCTACCCTCCTCTTTGCTAATGCAGGCATGAACCAGGTCCGTCCCCATCAAAATCTCATCTACAGACGACGAGTGCTCAGCCCATTCTAGTTCAAGTCCATCTTTCTTGGCACAGTCGATCCCAACTCGGAGATGTCCAAGGTTAAGCGCGCTTTCAATTCCCAAAAGTGCATCAGAGCCGGAGGAAAACACAACGGTATGTCTCCCACAACGGTCCCATCTCATTCGTCTCTCTCTCTCAACCCTCTACTCTAGATCTCGAAGATGTCGGCAGGGATTCGTACCACCATACCTTTTTCGAAATGCTGGGCAATTGGTCGTTCGGCGACTACTTCAAGGTCTTTTTTGTTACTGCTTTTCTGACTCGTTCCTCTTAATCTATTTCCTTTTTTAGAAAGAAGCGATCGCATATTCATGGGAACTCCTTACCGACGTGTACAAGCTTTCCCCCGATCGCTTGTATGTGACCTACTTTGAGGGTGATCCAAAGAACGGACTGCAGCCTGATCTCGAGGCGAAGCAATATTGGCTTGATCAGGGCGTCCCAGAGGACCATGTCCTTCCAGGCAACGCCAAAGACAACTTTTGGGGTCAGTACACGACCACTTCTCTATTATACGTTGTGTTTATATTCCTCTATAGAAATGGGTGCTACTGGTCCTTGTGGACCTTGTAGGTCAGCTTAGCCGTTTGCCTCCTTGCGATACCCCACCCCCCTCATCCCCCCGTTCACCAGTGAAATTCATTATGATCGCATAGGTGGCAGAAACGCTGGTCATCTCGTCAACCAAGACGATCCGGACGTCTTGGAGATCTGGAACAATGTGTTCATCCAATTCAACCGCGAAGACGATGGGTCGCTTCGCTCCCTTCCCTCCAAACACGTCGACACCGGCATGGGCTTTGAGCGACTAGTCTCTGCCATCCAGGACAGGCGATCCAATTACGATACAGATATCTTCCTTCCCATTTTTGACAAGGTCAGAGAACTCACCGGCGTTCGTCCGTACGAAGGGCGCTTTGGCGCCGACGATGTAGATGGCATTGACACCGCCTACCGAGTCGTCGCCGACCATGTTCGCACACTCACATTCGCGCTGAGTGATGGCGGCGTGCCGAATAACGTTGGACGTGGATATGTTCTCCGGCGGATATTGAGGCGAGGTGCGCGATATGCGAGAAAGAAGCTCGGCGTCAATATTGGGTCGTTCTTTTCTTCGTTGATGCCGGTCGTCATCGAGAACATGGTGGGTGTCGAACCCCTTCTTTTCATACAAGCCTACTCATTAACACCATCTCAAAGGGCGACGCATTCCCTGAAATCACGAAAAAGTTTGACGAAATCAAAGAGATCTTGGATGAAGAAGAAGAGTCATTCTCCCGGACGCTGGACAGAGGGGAGAGATTGTTTGATCAATTCGCGACCCGCGCCAAGGAGCAAGGAGTCGTCGAGCTCAACGGCAAGGACGTCTGGCGACTTTACGATACCTTTGGCTTCCCGGTCGACCTCACGCGCTTGATGGCGGAGGAGCTCGGGTTGACGATAAACGACAAGGAGTTTGAAGAAGCTCAGGCCCAGTCAAAGGAAGCTAGCAAAGCATCATTGAAGAAAGGCGCCACTAACGTCGTCAAACTCGAAGTCCACGACCTAGACGCTTTAGCTAAAAATGATGATGTGCAAAAGACAGATGACTCTGCGAAATTCAGTGAGTTGGTGTTTCTCCTCTTCCTTTTTTACTCCTAATTACCTCAAAAATCACGTTCAGAACCGGGAACGGTCAATTCAGTTGTCAAAGCGATATTTTACGACAAGGCGTTCTTCCAAACGACCAAAAATATTCCAGAAGATGCTACCTTTGGACTCATTTTGGATAAGACATGCTTCTATGCCGAAGCGGGTGGACAAGAATACGACACAGGTAACATTGTGATCGATGGTGTCGCCGATTTCGAAGTCGTCAATGTCCAAGCGTATAGTGGCTATGTGCTGCACACTGGACATCTCAAGTATGGTGCCCTCTCTCTTGGAACTCAAGTCGTTGCCTCGTATGACGAAGTGAGCTCTAGAATCATCGAATCCCCTTTGTTTTTTATTTATTTATAAACTCCACATAGCTCCGCCGATGGCCGCTGCGAAACAACCACACGGCGACCCACATCCTCAACTACTCTCTGCGGGAAATTCTTGGCGAGCATATCGACCAAAAAGGTTCATTGGTGGCTCCCAACAAGCTTCGCTTCGACTTTTCTCACAAAGCTCAAATCGCGTTGCCTGAACTTCAGCAAATCGAGTCAATGAGCGTCGACTGGATCAAACGCAATGTCAAAGTCTTCAGCAAGGAGCTGGGTTTGGAGACTGCTTCGCGCATTCCAGGTCTCAGGGCTGTCTTTGGAGAATCGTACCCGGATCCTGTAAGGGTGGTGACCCTGGAGTACGACGTTGAAGAAATCTCAAAGGACCTTGACAATCCTAAATGGCGCAAGACAAGTGTTGAGTTTTGCGGTGGAACGTGAGCGACCTTTTGAACCAAAAGTCGATGGCGCTGATTCTCGGTTTACAGACATGTTGCCAAGACTGGGGATATCAAGGACTTTGTGATCACAGAAGAATCAGGTATCGCCAAAGGAATTCGTCGCATCGTCGCTGTGACAGGCCACGAAGCTCATGATGTCACTCGCCTTGCGCAGTCGCTAGGAGAGAAGCTTGACATCCTTGAGGTGTCCACGGGGAAAACCAAGGACAGTGGATTAAAGGCCTTCAGTGTTGTTCGTCCCATTCATTCCCCATCTGCCAGGACAATTACTTACACCTCACCTCAGGAACTTGGCCAAGCTGATATTTCCGTCCTGAAAAAGGCGCAATTGAAGGATCGCCTTGCCGCCGTCCGTAAAGCGCACGACAAGCAAATCAAAGACCGAGAAGCGCAAGCCAATAAAAACGTACGTTGTGTGTTATGGCATTAGACCCCTCCAATCGACGTCGCATAACAGGCCATCGAACAACTGCAACAATACTTCAAGGATAATGAAACATCAGATGCCTATGTCGCACTAGTTGATGTTGATGGCAATGCAAAGGCACGCGGGTTCTTACATAGATTTGCTTTTCTTTTGATTGTCGACCCGAACATCTAGATCCTACAATCCCTCGTGTCCCAAGCCAAACAACTTGGGAAAGGTTTATACGTTTTCACCGTGGACTCGGAGAACAAGAAGGTTGCACATGCGAACTATGTTCCATCGTCTCTCAAGGGAAAGGGAGGAGATGCCCGTGCTTGGGCGTCAAAGGTCACCGAAATACTAGGTGGAAAAGTATGATTTAAATTTTGAGGTCATCCAATCCGAGACTTATAAATGAAACTTATTACAGGCTGGTGGCAAAGAAGAATCTGCCCAAGGAGTGGGTCTTGAGATCGACAAGGTGCAGGAGGCCTTGACTGCTGCTCATCAGTACCTTTCAAGCATTTCAACGCAGCAGTGACAGGACAATAAATCTCTTTCTGATTACACGGTTTCCATTGGGCTGTCTGTACAACTCTGGTATCTCCCATACATAGACGTGCTTGTAAATATATTCCTGTAAACTAACAAAGCGAAAGACTAATTCAAGAAGGCGACCCAGAAAGAAACATGGTAAAAGATCAACAAAACAATAATCAAAAAGTCCTACATGTCCTACATAGAATAGATATACGTAACAAACGTGTTTATGAATCAATTACCTCCGCATTTATGCTTTCTCCGTGCTGCTGTTGTTGCCAGAGTCGGGGCTTGGCACCTACTTGTATGTCTGCAAAGGCAGCTTCTTGCGAAATTTGGATGCAATCTCGAGTACCCAATACCAGCATCTCAAAGAAGAAGGACGCCGCGGCCCGTCGAGATGCCTATTACAAAATGTGAGAACGAGAAAACACATTGTGAAGACGTGATCACTGACATTAGTGGTCATCTCCTTGAAGCTCATCGCTTTGGGTTCGTCTGCGTCCTCATTAGCACCAGGCTGCAATTCCTTTCTGACCAGCCCCAATGCCTTGATTGTGTTCTTGCTGTAACCTTGTCTATTGGTTTCTGGGACATCGACTTGGTCTTGATCACCTTCCGGCACTTGGGTTTGTGTGGGTTGGCTGACATCGAAGATAGAGACAGGGCAATTCAGATCGATAACACGATCAACATCATCCAAACCTTCAGGACCCAGAGATGACAGACGACTCCTATCTGTGAACACGGACTTGGCCCGTTCGTCCTCGAGTTGAATACCAGCGTCGGGCAGTTCAAGCTGATAATCGTCCATGGCACCCACATGGTCTGGAAATTGAAAGCTGCCATCAACCGCAGGGAGTTCATTGTCGCCATTGATAACTACCTCGCTGGGGGCGATGCTGGCGTCCCGCCTGGCCACTTCGACGTCATCTCGGCGAAGCCTCTTGCTTGGGCTCTGTCCTGGAGAAGTCCCCTTTCGCTTGTGAGGGCTTGCACCCGGAATGGGACGAATGAAAAGTTGGGCCAATTCTGGTGCGAGTCCGGGAGGAGCGGCAGAGTAAAAAGCAGCATTGGCCTTTGATTGTGTAGGCAAGAAATATGTCACAGGATCTCCACGAATTTCCAGCAATCTCATAACAATGGATGACCGAGGCAAAAAATGTTGCTGCGAGGTAATATTGGCAATATCCACACCGAGAGGATTGGCATTCCCTGCAGCTCGTCCTCGGTTGGCGTTGGTTGACTTTCCATTCTGAAGTTCGGTAACAGAATCAATGATTTGCTTTCGATCCCTAGGCTTTCTCTTGGATTTGTCGGCAAGAGGGGGCGCGGCGTCGAGTGGTGGATGATCCAAGGGGGGAGGAGTGAGGGGCACCTCCGTGAGAGGTGAGGCTTAAGAAGTAAGGCTTAGTTTTGTAGGGAGAATGGTGTGAGGGCACTCACAAGCACGAGAAGGAGAGCGTGTTTGACTTGGCGTCCTCTCATTCTCGTTATAGTCTTGAGGTGGAAGATCATCAAAGCCGATACCCAAATCTCCAAGGTCCACATCAGGAAAAACATCTATGTCCATAGCCGACTGGAAAGGTTGCTCCGAAGGGTCTCTGCTCTTGCTCCGGTGAGATAACATGTCGAGGTCGGCACCAAGTTGATGAGTGCGTATAACATCAGGTTCAAGAGAATCTCGATGGATCTGTGCATCACGACCGACGCCCACGCTACCTTGCATACTGAGCACCTCCGACTTGTCGTTCTGGTCATCACCCCAGTGAATACCCAAGTCGAGGTCATTAAAGTCTTGGGAGCCGATTCCATCCGAGGGGCCAATATCGAAGGGATCATTAGCGCCAAACTGATGAAAGTCGTCTGCGGTGCGGAGGGTGATATCGTCGATGTGAGCCTGGTGGTGGCCTTGACGCTGCAAAGGGCGATCCTCAAAGTCCATTTCCCTGAAAGCCAATTGTAAATGAAGGATGTTTGGCGTCGCGTGAGACTCACCAGTCCACGTCGGGCAGCAATAGATCCAGTCCGAGACCGTTGGTCTGCAACGTGATGGCGGTCTTGTTCACGGTGAGTTGATCCTCAGCCAAGTCGACCGCACCTGGACGGAATGCCTAGATTACAGAATGAGGCGAGGTGAGAAGAGGGGAAATAGTTGAAAGGCACCATTTTTATCTTCAATAATGCTTCATTGCAATCATCGAGGAGGTATTTGGCTTTGCGGCTGTAAATTCGCACCACGCCCAAAAGGAGCTGACCGCTGAGACGGAGAGCCATCGTCTCAATTTCTTGACCCATTATGGCCTCTAAAACGCGTCAGAATTAAGCGAGACAAGGAGAAGGGGGAAACTGACCAACAGATTGCTCAATGTCAGTCTGGAGGGTCTGACTCTTTGAGAGCTTACGCTCCATGTGGGCAGCGAGCCAGACCCTACCCAAGGGGCCCCGACGAGAAAGGATTGTCTCCGAGTAAAACTAGGGAGGATGTGATGAGCAAAGAACGAGGAGAGAACGAGTGGCCGGGCTTACCATGGTGGTTTGCGAACAAGACGCGTCTCAACCATTCATGGTTGGGAACACGTATTATGTAAGCACAACCTCTCTTTCCCTGTTTTTCATGTTTCCTGTCCGTCGTCTCTTCCACACCCTCCCTCCAAGATGCAATATCAAATACCGCTTCCCTTCAGTCACCGACTATACCGTTAAAATATTGGCGTCTGCAAATTCAGGCCACTTTGCCGACTGTCTAAAAACCTCTGCTCACCTCAAATCCGCCGGAATGAAACCAGACGCTTCCGTATACAACGCCCTCATGAGTCTCGCTGCTCGTGATGCAAGCTGGCTCTTTTCCTGGGCCATTTTCGATGACATGTTGCTGTCTGGCATTCAGCCAACACCCACCACCTTTGCCCATCTCGTCAATGTAATACTCATTCTCTCAATTATCCTTGCCATCTAAAGAATCTCTGTCAGGCCCAGCGTCGTCGGCCCTATACAAATCTCTGGAATGCCCTGGATAGAATGTCCCGGATTGGTGTGAAGCCAAATGCCCCAATATATACCGCGATTATCCAGTGCCTTGTCGACGAAGGCAACGTTGAAATGGCCCTGCAGTATATGATGGCCATGAAAAAGCAAGGCATAGTGCCGGAAATTTCTGCTGCCCAAGCCGTCGTGGTATTGGCCGCAGATTGTGGTTACTCTCGACTTGCTATCGATACCGCCACCTATTTCGAGAATGCTTCCGTCCGACGATTAGAAGACTCGGCTTGGATAGCCTGCCTGGCTTCGTCTGCTAGAAATCTCTATGTACGTCCCCTCATTTTGTTTTGTCCCCATTTCTAATATCTTCGAAAGCTTGAAGGTGTCCTGACTTCCTGGTCTCGGGTGGTCAATGATCTAAACTTAATTCCAAACGAGGGTGTATGCATGGCCACTCTCAACACCGCTGCTCGTCACGGCCTTCCAGATCTTGCCACCGACGTCCTTCGCATCCTAAAAACCGGAGGCATCGACTGGCAAGAGCACCATTTTTCGGCACTCATCGAAGCATTCTGTCGCAACGGTCAAATCAAAGAGGCATTAATAACCCTTCACATCATGCGGACAAACGACATTCCCCCGACAGATTTCACCTCCGCGTTCATCTTTGACTTTATCAAGCACGACATCGATTCCCTCGACTCAACGTGGAGTGTCATTGACGAGATCCATGCGTCGAATGCAGGCCTTGACATTGATGCTTTGAATGTTATGATTCAGGCCTCCATCTTCCTTGGCGACTTACAACGCGCCATCGGCATATACAAGTCATTTTCCGATTACGGCTTTGTACCAAACCACTCCACATTCAACCTTCTTTTACAGGGCTGTGTCGGTGCCCACCACCGGCAGCTTGGCGATATACTATTGGACGACATGAAACAAGCCCAAGTCAAACCGAATGCAGAAACTTATGAGAAAATAATCCTTCTCTGCCTAACTCAGGAGACCTACGAGGACGCATTCTTCTATCTTGAAGAGATGAAGGCAGCGGGCCATGTGCCCACCCGCGCGATTTATGAATCCTTGTTGGCGAAATGTTTATCGGTGAATGACGCTCGGGGTAACATGGTACTGCAGGAAATGAAAGAATGTGGGTACAAAGTCAAGCGGACTTCTTCCCAACAGTCACAACTAGTTACATAAACTATATTATTTCCGGTTTCACACGGGTGATAGTAACGGAACAACGATTGTTCATAAGCACGTCACCTCCTACGATAATGTGCTCAACAAGACTGGATCTGCCCCAATTTTCGCCCTCTCATCATGGCCACTAACATCACCTTTCATCCTGGTTAGTAGTCATAAATATATGGGCCACCTTCTGTCACTGATCCCTCTTCAGGCTCTGTGTCGAGTAGTGAACGCACCGAACTGCTTGGCCAGAAAGGCGCAACGATCTGGTTGACTGGTCTCAGCGCAAGTGGGAAGGTCGGCGATCCTGATATTCTTTCGTATTACCTACTCATATAACCAACAGTCAACAATTGCATGCGCCCTGGAACAGCATCTCCTCCACTTCAAGAAATTTACCTACCGTCTGGATGGAGATAACGTCCGCTTTGGATTGAACAGGGACCTCGGATTCGATGAAAAATCTCGCAATGAAAACATCAGAAGGATAGGCGAGGTCTGAGAGAAATTTCAACAGGCCTTCACTCCACCAGCTGAACCTTCGTTTCCCAGGTATCTAAGCTATTTACAGATGCTGGATCTATCACAATCACCGCATTCATCTCCCCATACCGCGCAGATAGAGATCTTGCCCGCGACCTTCACAATCGGTCATCGCTACCATTCGTGGAGGTTTTCGTCGACGCGCCTCTTCAAGTCGTCGAAGACAGAGATCCAAAAGGATTGTACAAGAAAGCGCGGGCGGGAGAAATAAAAGGTGAGCCCTTCAACACCGAAACACTGCTATCAACAACCGACGTCCCCTGCATAGACTTTACTGGGATTTCGGCTCCATACGAAGCCCCTGAATCGCCCGAAATCCACATTAAGACTGACGAGGTAGGAGTCGCCGACGCTGTTCGGATTATCGCAGACTATCTTGTCACGAAGCAATACATAACCCTGTAACCTGGTGTTACATACCCAATATATTAACTATTAAGTGGTTTCCAAATCGTTATTTGCCCCGGAAATTTGGTCGTCGTTGTATGAATCCTCGGGGTAGTCATCATTTTCTTCTTCGATGGCGTTGTCCAGGACTGTGTTCAACCCCGCTTCAACAGTAGATAGCCAATGCACCAATACTTTCAAAGTATTTTCGAGATCCCGGCCGAGGAATTGGTCTTGGTTGATCAATGCAGCGTAATCCAAGGGACGTACGACTGGATGTGAGGCTGTGTACTCGTTTGGAGGGCCGACCGGGATGGTTTGCTCTCGTTCATGCCCACTGTGGGCATGAATGAGTGAATTTGAACCAGTCTTTGTATTCTCAACCGGATGCAGACTATCGTCCGGGGGAGCGTCCATTGTTGGTAGCGGAAGTAGGCTAGAGAGTGAAGGGAATTGCCTTGTACCATTCATCACTGCAGAAGGCGACGGCGGTAGGAGGTCACCTATTCCCATATGGTGCCCAGAAGCAAGCAATGGAACCTGTTCATGTCAGGTTAATACGTTTATCATGAGATTTCAGGATGGAGCGTGCCTTTAATACATCCTTTAAACCCGGTGTTCCCCGCACGGGGTGCTGCGAACCGGCTGTCGAATCATTCCTTTTTTTAACTTCCACAGTTTGAACGGGTTTCGGTATGATTTCGGGGTCTGATAAAACAACCATGGGAGTTGTCGCTGACCTTGATCGTGATATTGGAGGATGATTATCATGTGTAGGAGATGTTGACTGTGAGTCGAGAGATAGCGTGTTTTGATGTGTATAAACTGGTGTACTAGGGGATGCACGGACCTGGAGTTGACGAGGGGGTAATGCCGAAAGGGGAGTCAGTTTGGAGGGTTGAGGGAATTGGAACGAAGCAGGAGAAGCCAGGTCAAAATCGCGATTCAGACCAGGCGATTTCCTGACAGCATTTAACTGCTTCGTCAACGTCTCGGCTCTTGACTGGGGGCGTTGTAGATGCCGAGGACGCATGAAATCGTCATAAGAGCCTTGAGGTAAATGTCGGGCCTGCAAGTTGTCTTGAAAGCTTTGGTCGACCTTTTCACTGAGAGGGGGAATAATTCGGGAGATTGGTGCCGAGTCGTTGGGTATTCGGTTTGAATTCTCGACTGTGTTGCTCAGCGAAGGCCGAGATGGTGCGCGATGTATCAAAGGGGGAAGAGGAAGTCCACCTAACTGGGGAACCTCGTCATTTCTCTCTTCTGGGCTCGTATTGAGCTGCGGCGATGCAGATATATCTTGAGCGCTGAGATTTGGCCAGCGCCCCTCTTGTTGCACAGAGTTGCTATCCTCAAATAGCATGCGCAATGAAGTTGGGAAGTTGGTTGACTGGTTTGCGCGAATGGTTGCTTGGCTTGATGATGTCTCAAGTTGTACATATTCCTTCGGGTCCTCCTCTGGAGACAAAAAAGATCCGTTCCTAATGGTGTCAAACTCCCAGCTATGGTCTTCTGAGATACCCCTGTGATGCTCTTTTAGCCTAAGTCTAGTACGCCCGAAGTGGATAAGCATACCCGTTCAGTTCCGCGTTTTCCCAATCGAGAGGTTCAGCCAGGCTAGCCCTAGGGCCAGCCTGTTGCAGACGGAGGATCAGATCTTTTAGCATAGCAACTCCGACTTTGGACGTGGATTTGATCCACTTAGTTTTTGCAAGTTCATCTGCGGGAAGACGCTAAATGTCATGAGCATTTGTTCGGTTATATGAGAAAGGCAAGGTTACTTCAGTTGGCGACTCCTTGAGACAAAGTGCCATAAAGTCTCGCAGGTCTTTACCCCCTTCGGTTTCTGTCAGTCTGGGTGGCTTTATTCTTGGGATAAGGTCCATGACCTGGAATTTGTCCAAATTGGAATGCGGAGGTGTTCCTTTTATCATTTCGTAGATCATGATACCAAGGCTCCAGATATCCGCCTTGGTATCATAGGCGGGAACCGTTTGGACAACTTCTGGAGCCATCCAATAGGGAGTGCCAGTTAATGTATTTCGCTTGCTGGAGGTTGTCGTGAGGAGCGCGGAGACGCCAAAGTCACAGATCATAACCTTGCCGGTAGCGGTGACAAGGACGTTGGCAGCCTTCATGTCGCGATGAATTACAGGAACTTTGTGGAGATAACTGAGTGCAACGAGAACTTCCCTCACAATGACTGCTACATATTTCTCTTCAAGGCAACCATCCTTAGAGGCTTTCATCAAGGACAACACACTTCCGCCTTGGGCAAACTCCATTATGATCCACACACGAGGGCCATCCATGAAGCAACCAAAGTACTTTGTGATGTTTGGGGCATCTCGTAGTTGAGTCAGGAGGGCGACCTCGCGCTGGATGTCTCCGACGTCGTCATCTGCGGTGTCAAGGTTTATGATTTTTAGAGCGACAATATTCCCGCTGGGTATGTGTTTGCCCTTGTGGACTGAACCATAGGCACCCTTTCCAACAGTCTCCAGCCGCTGGAAGAGCTGATGGACGGACATGGAGGGAAAGGACAAGGGACTGTCACATGACCGGGACAAAGTTATCTTACTGATTTTGTTCCTTCGACATGGACCTCGACAATGTCAAATCAGACCTAGTCACCAGGGAATTCCTCGCAGTCCTTTTTGCTGGCTTTGGAAACGAGTCTGTAATTTATTCTCTTCATTTCTCCCACTGATCCCCCACCTAGCCTCGTTCCACTCACCAGTGATTACGGCGATGATCCCTGTCCAAAGTGTCTCTTGCCAATCGCTAACAAACCTCTCATTGAATATACCTTGACATGGCTCGAGCAATCCGGAATACAGGGTGCGCTGTTTCATTATGTCCATCGAGCCGCTCACTGACTACTCCTAGATGTCTTGCTGATCTGCCCAGCGCGACATCGCTCCGCAATATACCACCACATTCACTCCGATGTCTCATCGTCGTCCCTGAGAATCGATCTCCAAACGTACGACGACTCTCAGGAGGGGAATGTGGGTACATGTTCCCTTCTTCGCCAATTTTCCAGCCGTATCCCTGAAGACTTCGTTGTCGTTCCATGCGACTTCATCCCCTCACCATCCCTCCCTCTCAGCCATTTACTGAATAAATTCCGCGTGGATGCCCTCTCTGACAGCTTGCTTACGACAACCTGTTGGCATTCTTCACAGACCCCGGAGAAGGGATCTTTCCCCGAAGAATGGGGTCCTTTACCCGTAACATTTCCTATTGTCTGGGACCCTTCCTCGAGCACGTTATTACACATCGAAACCCCAGACGACGTTGACAGAAATGCAGATGAAATAGAATTGAAGCTTCCCATTCTTTCGAGGTCAGTTATGCGATTGACCGTTGGCTTTAATCTTGACCCCAATGGCAGGTATCCGCACACCAAGTTGTCATCGTCCCTCGAGGATTCGCATGTATACATCTTCAGGAGATCCGTACTCGATCTATTGCATCAGAAACCCCACTTCTCATCCTTAAGGGAAGAATTCTTACCTTGGCTTTGCAAAATTCAGTACCAACATTCGAAAAGACTCAAGTACACACAAGGTTCGTTATAGAATCCCTTCTCATTTTGGTATATTGATCAACCCTCAGAGTTACACATGAGGGATGAGTCCACGTCACAGTCTCTTTCTTTGAAACATTCAAGCCTCCTCAATTCAAACAACGCACTCGAAGAAGTTGGCTTACAGACATCGCGGCCTGCCTCGCCCACAGAGCGCGACGGCTTGGTTCGAGCAAGCCTGAAGATTGGGATAGTCATCAAAAATCGAGACACAGAATTTGCAACACGTATCAATACCTTGCACAAATTTTATGAAGTCAATCGACGGGTGGGGTGACGTTCATTTGATCTATTCCTCCATAAATTCACTCGCCATTTATACCCGCAGATCCTATCCACAGTCGCGTATGCCTTACCCGTTGACCCTAAAAACCGATCTTTGATTGACCAAAGAGCCCAAATTTCAACTGACTCCATTGTCGGCGAATCTACTCAAATTTCTGAACGCACAACAATCAAGAGATCCGTCATCGGTAGGCATTGCACCATTGGAAAAATGGTCAAAATTACTGGTTCGGTTTTGTTGGACCACTGTATTGTTGAAGATGGGTAAGGACTTTTGTAAAATACCTTCGAAACCTGACACTGAAACAGGGGGGCGGTAATAGTGCCAAATTAGAAGGTTGCATCCTGGGCAAAAGCACTCAGGTAGGCTCGAAGGCTGAACTGACACGTTGTGTTACTCAGGCAGGTTATGAAGTGGGAGCCGGAGGTTAGCACTCGTGTTTGTTTTTGTGACAATACTGATCGAATTCCAGAAACGGTAAAGGGAGAAAAATTGGAGGTTTCTGACTGGATGGAAGCACCGGATACACCTGTAATGCAACAACAGGAATTGCAAACGGAATAGAAAGCTTAAAATCCATCCGTCAGATAAATACACAGCGCAGTGATGATGATGATAGGGGAATGGTATTTACGGCGAACAAAGCAATAGAGCGACATCGTGATCAACCTGTGGACTTTATTGCCCTCGTTGACCTGTATGACTGGGCATTTGATTCCCCAATCCCTGAGAGAAGCGTGCCCCTCGTCCCCGGGCTCCACCTTAACACAATTCAAAATATGAACGAAATTAATCAAGAGCTGCAAACATACCTCGAGTACCACGCGTCCGTTCACCGCGGCCCCTACGCTCCTGCGTCTGTTCTCGTTTTTCATTTTTGCCCCCATCATTTCGGTCACCCCACCCCCCAGTCCCACCCATTTTGATATCCAGAGCCTTTTCATTTTGATCGACCATCGCAGCCACTTTGTCAGCAATTACTTGCGCAAGCTGTTGAGAACGGGACAACTCAATCCTTTGGAAAACTAGGACGCCGCCTGATTGATCCAAGGATGCCGAGAGCTCTTCGTTCCATATCATTTTCGACACAACAGACGTTACTGCCCGAAGGGGAAGAGAGAACGTCCTGGACAACAGGGAAAGGGAGAGGGTACTGTAATGTGGGGCATATGTGAAAAGATAGGTTCTCAGTCCTTGTTCCTGAATACGTCTGAGAGACGACAGGGATAATGCGCTTTGTGAGATAAGAAAGAGTATTAGGAAATCAATGGGCTTACGTTGCAAGCATATCCTTCACTGTCGAAGCTTCGGGCATGAGACTCCAGATTTTGATACTCTGTATCAAATCCCGGCATTTCTCCCACTCTCCATCTTGCAAAGCCTTGCTCGCCTGCATGATATGATCTCGAGTGCTTTCAGGGGGGCCAGTGAAAACTTGTCTGTCAGCAAAATCAAGGAGACGGCGGAAAGGTTTAGAAATGGCTTTGCGTTTTTGTTCCTCGGATTCGATGCTGGCCAGGAGAGGAATTTCGACGAGCATGCTGGAGACCAAGAATGCTGCTTCCAAGAGTTCGGTGTTGATGTGCATATGGAAAGGGAGTTGTCTATGCTTCTCTGCCTTCTCTTGCTCTGGTGTCATAACCTGGAACCGTTGTTGATGGACACCTTGAGCAAGCAATTCCTTCACACGCTGCGTCGTGAATATATCTTGCAAGGTTGCCTGAGCCTCCTTTATCAATCCTGACCTGAAGGCACATAATCCTAGTTGAACAACGGTTCGATTATAAAGGATTTGGGTAGCCACATCGGCGGAATGGATTGATTCCTGAAGATGGGACATTAAGAGCATATCACGCGCAGTGTGGAAATCATTTTGAAGAGCATGATGATAAATGTGGCTCAACATCGCTCTTGTCCGCAGGAGAGAATTTCCAGACTTGTAGAGATAAACACAAAGGGAATGGACCAGAGCCGAGGTTGTCGTATGTTGCGCCAAACTCATAGCCGGTTTTACATCTGAGATATCCACAGTGGCCTCTAACGCCTGCACAACAGCATCCGGCTAGAAGGGAATTACGCCGTGAGTCCAGAAAAATATGTGGAGTTTCTAGCATTCCAAACCTTGGAGTAGATGTGTTCCAAACGCCTCATGACGACCCTTCCAAGGGGTTCACTTTGTGAAGTCTTCTCATAGAAAGCCTGAGCACGGCAGATGGTACAATAGAGAACCTTTTCGTCCTTCAGTCGATCGACATATTCTGTTCCATGGGGGTCGATATTCTGGAGGCTGCGCGTAAATTCGTCATCGAGGCGATCAATGAAACTGATGATCGAGCCATGGATCCGAACGATCCCTTTCTCCGTCGCAGGCGACCGTTCGACGTATTCATCATAGTCCTCTGTTATTTCTTGAATCGAATAGTTGGGATCCGAAGCCACAATAGAAACGAGTTGATCTACCTCGCGCTGCGCTGATAGCCAGAGCTCGGTGGGCATGTGACTGGTAACCGAAGAGTTGTAATCGAATCGAGAAGATATCAGGGCAAGAAGGACACGGATTCGCTGGTATGAAGTCGCTGCCACCCCAACAAGAATTTCTAAAATCCGGATTTGTTCTGCCCGATCGGTATTCTGTAATAATAAAAATATAGTTAAAGATACATCGAAGAGTTAGACGGTTGAATTACCTTTTTGCCTCGGGCTTCTTGCACTGCTTGCAAATCCTTGAAGATGCTTTCCGATGTGAACTGCACAACTTTTCCTCCCTTTCCTACAGTAGTGAATTCATCTACTTGGTCATTGGGCCCTGCAGCGCCTGATCGCGTTGTCGAAATGGCGGCTGATGGGGCAGAATCCCGTGCGATGAGGTTGAGGTAGTCTCGTTCAAAAGCTTCAGGGTTCTGTGACCATATTAGATACGACCATTATCGTGGCAGTATTACCACTAACCTCGGTAAATTTTTTGACGTCGGTTTCGTTTTCCTTGACAGCTTTCTTAATCTTTTGTTTCATTGCCGTGAGGGCTTTGGCGTTCGAGGCATTCATCTTTTTCTTGGCTTCCTTCTCCTTCTGAAGGGTAGTGTTGATGGACAACTCGAGATTTACAAGGGTTCGCACATAAAAGGCTGGGACAGGTTCTGAAAGGTTGTGTTGCCTTTGGATCATACGGACAAGTTTGTCGAATTCTGCGATGATGTTCTAGCGTCTGGGTCGACCGAAAATCGATACAGTACACACCATTTGAGATTGCCATCCAATCGTTGATTTTCAGCGCATTTTCCATAACCTTGCCTGTTGCTTCCATTTCCTTCAGTCGCTTATCAACGGCACTGAGAATACGGATCTGCGGCCTGTCTTCTTCGTCACTTTCCTCTTCTTCGGCGTCGTCGCCACCTCTCCTGGGTGCTGCATCACTGTCTGAATCGCTTTCTTCGTCCGAGTCGGAATCGTCGCTTGAATCTGAGCCTGCTGTGCGAAGGAAGCGAGACATTGCTGGCTTTGCCGTCGTTGTTGGTTTTGGGGGAGCTTCGTCCTCGCTGGACATGAGCTCATCTTCAGACTCTGAGGAGTCGGAGTCGGAATCGCCTGCTTGTCTAAAAAATCGGGACATTCTTGTGGTCAACGGAGAAGAAACGAGTCTCAAAATTTAGAGTTGACGGATTATTCCGGTGATCATTACGTAAAGTATATTTAGTTTTACATAAAAGCTCTTGCTACAACCCTATAAATTTCAAAATTAATTGGTATCCACTGCAACCACTTAATGTATCTTACCCTTCTCCTCCCCATAGTGCCAATAGGCCAATACAAACTGTGGATACAACCCGGCGGTCCCATTGCTTATCCCAGTTTACGAATGTGAAGTATCCTAGGGTACCCAGGATGGCTGTATTGACTGATGAACGGCATTAACACAGGTGGAATAACTAAAAAGTAATACTCACCTATCCCAACTATCCCTCCTAGAACTCTGGGCCTCATAATTTGCTCGTTCGTGTGGCGAAAAATCAGAGCCCCTTCCTTATTCGCCCTTCTTTCCTCTTCTTGGCCGCGGGATGTCCGAAAATATTTTTCGGCAGTGAAACCCTCGATGGATATTAAGGCAACGGTGGCGGCAAGTGCAGACGATATGGCTGTGGCATCACGACGCAAATGCGGACGCAGGTAGAAGGTACGGCCCACCGACGCAAGCAACCCTATATTCACTGTTTCCCGAGTCAAAAGAGACAACGGCGACTATGGAAAAACCTACCGAGACCCAGTAAACCACATCCCACATCTGGCCGTATGAGATAATGTTTGGCTGTTTCCCAGAGGTAGAAGCCCTCAGCCTCTGCTTCTTGCAGTCGTTTACTTCCCTTACTAGGTGTAGAGAAGCGTGATTCCGGGGAAGGGAAACTGTCCTCTGGATCCGGCTCCAAGTGGTCTGCCTCGGATGCACGAGTATCATAGGTGTTCTTGAAGTCGGGAAGGACGGTGTTCACCTCGGCAGTATCATTGTGTGGGACAACGTGGGTGGATGGGGATGTGTTGAGAAGGGCAGGGTCTGGCTTGGGCTGTTCGCTAGGGGGCGGCGCATTGACTGAGGCATAAGACATGGCCGTTCAAGTTGCAAATGAAGGATGGACATCTATGTGATGTCACTCCCCCCCTATGATGTCATATATTATAATTATAATTATTTATTTAAAATACATCCTGCGAATGTGGACAGTTCGCGGCGTCATGCCCTGGGCTTTCACAATCTTCACAAATCACCTCCTTATCGTCTTTGAGTAGACTGCAATTGAAGATGTCGTGCCCAGGGCGTTCGCATATCTCGCACGTACTCGCACTCTCCGAGCTTGCCGTGCTCGTTGACGCAATGCTCAACCTGTGCCGACCATCCGCAATTTCGTTCCCGCTCTTTGATGATTTCTTGTGCCGTGATAGTTTATCCTTGAGCCTTTCCACCTCTTGTTCTAGTTCGTCCTGTGGGGAGTCAAGAAAATCCTTGAATACCAGTAAAATTTTAAGCCTACCTCGCGGTATATCTTTGATTCCACTAAGGCCTCCAGTTCACTAATTTCTTTGTGGAGCTATATTTTTGAGTGAATCATAGTATGGTATCATGTATGATATGATCACACGCACCCCATGCACCATACGGGCATGCTTCATTTCTGCCTCACCAAGACGTTTCCGCATTTGATCCAGTTCGTTCTGCATTGAATGTGGATCGAGAGACGTTGCACCAAGGAACACGCTTACCTCAAATCGAACAGTTTGGTCAGCAAGTTGCGATGGCCATTTATCCCTCTCATGATCGGTGCCTGCTGCCCCTTCCCGAGAGCCGCTATCCAAATTGTCCTCTAGAATATGGACCTCCTGTGATGGGTTCATCAGAATAGTGTTCCCCTTTGGATTAGCGACCTTACTTGACGAAGTTGCTCAGCTTCAGTAGACAGGAGCCGGTTTTCTGATTCGAGGAGTTTAATTTGTTGCGCAGATGCAAGATTTTCCTTCTGCAGTTCTTGGACAATGTGCCTGGTGAAACTAGTCAATGTATGCCCAAAATATATAGCATTTGGTCTCCCTAACTTGAGTCCGGCAACCTCTTCGCGAACAGTTGAGGGTTCAGCTTTCGAAGAATTTGACCTAGAAGATTCTAATCCTCCATTTAAGACTGACGCATCCCGGTTCAATTTCTTCCTCATTCCTTCGGTTTCACTTGTTCGATCTTCCAGAATCTGCGTGAGTTCTGAAACCTTTTTCTCTAGTAGCTGGATTTTATCGCGAAGCTGCGTCACAAAGTTATGGATTTTATAATATGCGAACAGAAAAACGCTTACAATAATATTTTCTCCATGTTGTGTGTCTTTAGCTCCTGAAGAGTCTGCGAGTGGAAGGCCCTTTTCTACGAGTATGTTATCTTCAACGCGCGCATCTTGAAGAATCTGCTCGAGGCGGCTGATTTCTTGCTGGTATTTAGCTCGATCAGCAGATGCTCTCTTGGTGAAGCTCGCAAGTTTAGATGAAATATCCCCTTCACTTGTATCATCAATAAGGATATCAAGATTCTAGAAACGAGGTTCAGGGAATGCCAAACAAAATGTAGGTAACTCACAGTCAGCTCTGCCCTTAGAACTTCGACTTCGCCACGAGCGTTCTCGAGAGCAACCGTACTCTCGCGCAAAGCTTCCTCAATTTCCTCAACGCGGTTGCGGGCGTTTCGCTCGGATTTTAGTAGTTGCTCTACTTCTTTCGTTTTGAGAGCGAGATCTCTCTTCCTCTGCTCTTCCTCTAACCGCAGTCGAGTAATTTTGTCCTGATAGGTGGACACGTCTCTTTCGAGCGTGGCGCGCGTATCTTCGAGCTGTTCCTCAAGCTTGACGGATTTCTTCTGCAGATGCTGTACTTGATCTCGGAGCGTTTCATTGTCGATTTGGCTGGCGGACGGCGCTAGATGTGCCGAAGATTCTTGAGAGCGGTCGGCGATCGCTAGGGATTTGAGGTTGGCCTCGAGGGATGATATTCGGTACTCAAGTTCATAACGTTGGCTATTTGCAGTAGATAGACGTTCCTCGTAAAGGGCGATTGTTTCCTATATTGCTTCAGACAATACGATAGAGAGAAGGGGATACTTATCGTACTTGACCAGCAACTCTGAGTTCGTCAATTTGGGTGTTCAGGTCTTGTCTTTCGTCTTCTATGTCAGCCAAAAGCTTGTCGAAGTTTGATTCCAACTCGTTGATGGTAGATACTTGCGTTTCATTGTATTCGTCCTTCTGGCGGCTCGAGCGATCAAGTTCGTCAATCCTCTCTTTCAATATCTGCTTTTCCCGTGTGTGCGACTGAAAATCCGATTGATATGTGGCTGTCAGCCGTTGGGCTTCTGAATTCTTTTCTTCAAGTTGCAGTGTCAGGCTTTGGTGGCTCATTCGAAGGTTGTCGAGGTCAGTCAGCGATGTCGCCAATCGGTCCTCCAAGAGTGGGAGCTTTGCCTCCAAGTATGAGGCCCTATCAAGCGCATCTTGTCGCTCTTTTTGCAAGCGTTCCAACTGCTCGAGTTGCAGAGGAGAAATGACTCCACCTTCTGTATCAGGAGCGGCGCGGAGGCGGTCATTCTCGTACTCGGCAGCCTCCAAGCGAGATTGTAGCTGTTCCAGAATGCTCAGATCTTCATTTCCTGCGGACCTGAGTGACACAGAAGATCCGGGACGAGAAGATGAGACCGATGAGCCATTGGTAGCTCCTTTGTCTTGTGTATTCTTGCCTTTAAATTCCAATATATGGGACGATGAAGACTCAGGGAAACGGATTGGTTGTATGTGAGGCGGTTTGGGAGATGGGGGCGGGGGCATTGCCACAGAGCTAGAAACTCTGGCGCGTGGAGTATTCTGGGATACTCGGCTTCGAGTTAAAGATAAAGAAGGGGAGGCTGCTATATTAGGTGTCCGCACACCTGCTGCCTTTGGCGTTGAAAATGGAGATCCAGGAGGACGCGTTGGAGATGATAGGTTGCGAGATACAGGGCTAGCAATGTTCAAACTTGCCCTGTCACCGGATTTTGGTGGGGGACTATCACCTCCATCTCGATCGCGTGAGCTCAATTGCTGAGCTGTCATCGTCATATACTTGGACGCACGTGAACCTGCTGTGATTTTTTCGGAAAGAGAAACATTATTTGTTTTAGAGATCGGGGTTTTGAAGGGCCTTTGAAGAAAGCTTCCTGTCAAATTAGAGCTGGGGGTAACTCTTCCGCTGACCAGAGAAGGCGTCATCCGTCCCCCAGTCGAAGGCGTAGCTCTTCCGTTTGGGAATGAGGTAGATGGCGTACGTGAGGTTGTAGAAGTAGATGGAGTAGTTCTCCCAGAAATTGCTGGCGTAGTCCTTCCACCTCTTGACGAAGCTACAGATGAAGGTCGTTGAACGACCCCAGGACCAACCGTGGGCGCTGATAACTTCGTGGTCGCAACGAAGACCCCGCACTTGTCTGGACATGAGAAATATTGCTTCCTATGAGCTCAAACTTTAAGCCAACAAAACTCCTTAAGAGGCAGGGGAAATTGCATCAAAGGTAATTTACTCACCCGTTAACCGTGCCGTCATTCTTGCCCCGTCCAGAAAAACCGCCGCTCAGCTCCACACCTGCCCAAAGGCCAGGTTTTCCGTCAATTTCTCCAATGAATCGAAGGGTTCCTTCGAAGCCGAGTGATTCTATCCTTACGTTATCGCCCACTTCGAAGCTCCTGAAGGCTTTCCCCAGACCTTCAGATTGTTGTCTGCTTGGTGGACGACTAGATACCCGCGAGAAGGTTGGGGTTTTAGCTCGTTCATGGAACTTTGTTGAAGATGAAGATGCCGCCGATGATGGGCGGCCCGCGACAGAACGACGACCAGAGGATAGTGGGTGTGCTGCGGATTGGGGAGACAACGTCGCGGTGGAGGCATTACTCGGGGTTGGAAGAATGCGATGGTGTGAGGGATCATTAGCTCTGATCGCGTCTGCAAAAGCCCGTGATATATCGTCAGGAGCCGTGGTGTGGTTGGTTTGGTGGACGGTTGAGCTAGAACGGGATCTCCCAGGAGTTGGTATACCACTTGTACGTCCAGGGCCAGGGATTCCAGACTGCCTGGGTCTGGCTGGGGTTGTCATTGCAGTATTCAAAGGATTTCAGAGGAATGTGCGCTATGGTAAGGGTCCAGACTCCATCAGCTCATTCGTCAAGTTCAACATTTCAATGCGAGTTCAAAATTGATCACATGATCACGATAAACTTCAACTTAGGCATGACGTTGTCTCACGTAGTTCGGTCAAGCAATTCCATTATCAAGTAGAGCAAGACGGAGATGAAGGTAGACATGAAGTGGATAATAAACGTGTGAAGTCCCAACTCTCCCTCTAGCCGCGTTTCTTCGACACACCAACGGTTTTGCCGCGGCGACCTGGAAAAGGTAAGATGATGAGGTGGGCAGGATTCCTATTGAGAGAAAACTTACCTGTCGTCTTGGTATGCTGCCCTCGCACGCGCAGGCCCCAGTAGTGTCGAAGACCACGATGTGCCCGAATTTTCTTCAATCTCTCCAAGTCGTCACGAAGCTTGGAGTCAACTCCATTAGAGAGGATTTGGGAGTTCTTTCCATCGATGATGTCCTTTTGTCTATTCAGGAACCATGTGGGGATTTTGAACTGGGTGGGGTTTTGGATGATAGTCACAAGTCGCTCGAGCTCGTCGGAGTTAAGGTCACCGGCACTAGTCACGGAAATCTCAACTGAGGTTAGGGAAAGAGAATTGAGGCCAAACGCACCGTTTGTTAAGATCGACATCCGCCTTCTTGCAGACCAAATTGGAGTAACGGCGACCAACGCCTTTGATTTCTGTCAAGGCAAACATGATTTTGCGTTTCCCATCGACGTTCGTATTTAAGAGACGGAGAATGTGCTAGTAATATGGATGAGCACCGGGCTGGGAAGGACACGATAAACGTACTTGGAATTGCTGGTGCGCCTCGGGGACTACGAGAGACATGTTTGACCTAGGCATCAAAAAGTCAGCGACATCCGCATGCGGGAAGAGCCATCCATCTCAAAATGTGCGATACACCTCTCAGGAGACCTGAATCTTCCAAGGGCACGATGTATGAGTAGACAGCGAAGGAAACTAACCTTTTGCGAGTCGTCCTGGATGCTAGGCGGCGGTGTCGATGTGTGCTCAACAGTTCGTGGATGGTGTTGGTGTGTATTTGTTCTTGGTCAACGTCACACCGTCACATTTCCAAACTCTGCCGCGTTCAGAAAGTCGAGAGCGTCAAGGAGTGCGTGGACCTGGTGCGTGGACCTGACCTCGCACCTACTAGTAATTTATCACCCTGTGCCAGGCGGTGGTCACCGGAAAACTCCGAAACACCATGCACCCTAGAAGGGCAGGTCGGCAAGTGTCTGGAGTCCTGACCACTTTACGGAGTCCTCTACCCATATATAGAAATTTATCATCAGATTAATCAGGCCTAACCAGAATTTCGAGGTGCTGTATGATGAAGCACTTCAGAAAGAATTAGTATGACCATTGACAAGGTGTGTGGCAAGAATTCCCCAGGTACTAATGTGCCAATTTCTTGCCCTTTTGTCACAAGGCTCTGAATCCTCTGATGAATTGACAATTGATCAACAAACAATATTTTGGAAGTAAAATTTCAGTCATAAGTTCAAACATTCCACCTGCCAATCAGGAAACAGGAAAAAGCTATGTGGCTCTCACCAGAGGTTACGGAGGATACACACGCCATCAGGCTGTATCTGTAGTGCCAATAGCCCTGGTATCACTACGTAGTCTTGATGGTGGCCTAGGTAGCCATCTGTAGCCGTCTGCATGCCTTCCATAAAATTACGTAGTCAACTTTTATTTTCACGCACTTGAATATACAAAGACAACATAAATTGAATTCAAGTCAATAATAGGATTTTCGACGATATTATTGGGCAACATTTAAAAATTCTAAGCTAATTGTCTGCAAATCTATGTCTTTATGGTACTCAGTATCAAATAGATCTACTGTATGTGAAGGTGGGGTAGGTAATGGTGTCAAGGCCTGGGTGGGGGTGGGGCGGCAACAACTGAGTCGGGTGGTAGGTGTGGGGAACTGCATCAGCCGCGTCGACGGCGATGGAGATTATTGGGTGTGTGGATGTTGATCGTGTCTCGCGTTGACAACGACAACAGAGGTGGAGCAGGCTGGCCATGTCACGGTCGACGGCAGATGAAGGTGGAGGGGCTACAAATCGCTTGGCTGTAGAGCTGCATTGACAGTGGTAAAAGTGGCAGGAGGCACTAATAGGATCAACAACAGTGAAGGACGTCGGGGGGCGCCAACCGCATCAGTGGTTGTGGATGTGGAACCGTGTCAACGGTGGTGAAAGAGAAGGTGGTGGACGGGCCACATCAACGTCAACGTCAGCAACAACGGTGGTGGGCCGTCGCAAGTGTGGTGATTCACTAAGGCAGAACTCGGTTACGACCTGGACGCTGGATTCGAGGTGGGAATTGAAAGTACTGTGCAGGTGAGTGTAGACGATTAGGGCAATACCAGTAAGAATGTGCTCTCGATTGCGGGTGTTGTATGGTAGACTCACTGTTGTCGTATCTCTCCTATCCCTATACCGCCCTTCTCGCTCATGAAGCCGTATTAACGATACGGTGAAAGACGTGGTAGGTAGGACGTGGCATCCTTGACGCGGATGGATTCCCTTTGATCAATTTCAGGTGCAGGAGAAGGCGCCACCGCAAACATCAGGCCACGCTGAACCCATTGTCGATCGCGTATTCACACATGCAGTCGATGGCCTCTGAGGGTGCAGGTACCGGGTGCAAACAGCGAGCGGGTGTCGCTCTCTTTGACGGCGATGGTCCGCATGGCACCATATCATTGTCAAAGTCAGTGCCATTGCGTGTTGAAGTAGGTACTGAGATGATGGAGTACCATTGACGATGTCATCGCAGGAGGACCTGGCCTAGGTGAGTTGCAGGTTGAACAGTAAAAAGAGGGAAGAAACGAGCCGCATAGACTCGTTTCATGACGCACCTCATGCTGTCTACCCGCAGATCGTTCGAGAATCCAAATGTCGGCCCACAGCCTTCAAGTTGGAAGGAGCACGCATGACATGGTGCTATTAGTTCGCGTCGTGAAGTCCGAGTCCTGTAAAGATATATAAGATTAGTAAAATAAAATGAAGGAGAATAATGAAATGTACTTACAATACATTTCTGAGGCATTGTGGGGACAGATAAGGCAGTAAGTTGCGATGATTTCTTACAAGTTCGTTGGAACTCCGACATCACGTGGTCATGTTGAATTCCCAACATGGAAGTTCTCGTCGCTCGAACATTTCATTTGTTCTTCCTCCCACCACCTACACCGTCGAAGCGGCTGATGTTACCCTGCATCGGCCTCCTCTACCGCCGTGAAATGATCGACACCACCCTTTCTGACCCCACGACGAGGCAGACATAAGGTGTGTGGTATCTCGATATTCTGTGGTTTGGTGGTCATCGTCAAGTTCACAGCGCAAAGTAAGTGGACTGCCCTTCTCGTTTGCGAAGTTACTGATGGTGGTCGTAGTTGCTCCAATTTCCTACGATGAAGAAGGGATAAGGCATGTAACACGTTGGTATTTCGAGTATATTCACCTGATTTGGATTCAATACAGGCTGTACAGCATGTGGCCGCCACTGTTGTTGCCACCTGCTTGTAACTCCCCGCTTTCCTGGGCCGCCTCGAGTAGTACACATCTTGAGCTTTCTGTGTGAGTACTCCGCAGCTCATCCCACACACCATGACATTTATTGACTCCCTTATCGCCTCGTTTATGGGATCGACATGGATCTCAACACCACCATCTAGCTGCGATGATGCCAAGATCCATAACTCTTGTGAGTAAATCCCTTACGTGTATAGTTTGCTACTAATATTATATAAATGATGTAGGGGACATCCACGCCCAACCTACGTCACGTGTCTTTTGTGACACCATCCAAATCGGGCGAACATTGGTTGGAACCGCGTCCATAACCTCTTGGAGCGCGTAAATGGAAATTCGGGTCCCAACGTTTTGTAGATTAGCATTCTGTCAAGTAATTGGCACAAAAATTCGTGTCAAAAGAGCAAAAATGAGAGAGGAGATACAGATTTACAAACCAAAGTAGGCTGATTTCGGCTGATTGCGTGATCTTGATGTTTCAAATGTACTCTTGCATTGTATTTTTGTATCTCCTCCGTCAGCTTTTATTCGATCACGCTGATTTTTCGAAAATATGTTCCAAATACGTGGTTCAAAAGAACGTTGGGACCAGAATTTTCATTAACTTGTTCTAACCTTTATAATTCCTCTCGCAACAGGTTTCATTCCCGTTTTGGATGAGTTGTCACGGAAAATGTAACGGCACGTGACGTAGGTTGGGCGTGGATGTCCCCTACCTTACAATATGAAGACTCTCCTCAGGCTCCACAGATGCAGACCATGTTCATCAACATCAAACCCTTGTCCTCGTAAGTTGCTCCTTTATATATCTAGTTACTGATCACTGGTACCTGTGACCTAGGTGGTTCATTATCGTTGGGCATATGTATAGGTTCTGTTGTTGAGCCCACGTATTACCTATCCCCTCACTACCCTATGATCTCCAGATCGACAGTTGTCACCCACAAGGTACATGCGTTAGGTGAGTATATCACCCTCTCAATTCATTGGACAGCGATGCCTGATACGTTTAGCAATAGGATGTTGGGGTTCGTAACCCCTGGTCCATCGTTCTCTCAGCCATTGCCATCGTCATCGCTTAACCATCCCCGAAATGAAAATGTTAGGTATAGCTGCATGACTGACTGGTGAAGCAGAGGATCAGGCCCATGACAAATTGGCTGGGGGAACTGGAGAGACAGACAGTGAGGTGTCTGATGGAGAATAGCTGTACTGGTTTTATATTGTTTATTGCTGAATACATGTTTATTATGCCTGTTATATCATCCATGATAGTATGAGATCTATAGAACCTACATTGAGCTCAGTAGCACTGGTAGGGTGTGTAGACCTGAGGATATGTGTGACCCACATATCCATGTATGAGTGCTATGGAGACCTACAGATCATGTGCAAGGGGATATGGAGTCTACGACACAGGGGACTTGTCTACCAGGGTACTCCAGCTATGGAGACTACCTATCCCAACATAGGAAAGTGAATTGTTCCTGATCAGTGAACAACAATGAAGAATTGCCTCCCTTTCCATGTGAACTCTGAGTTACCACTCATATAAAAGCAGAGGAGGAGAACTTGAAAATGCAGCCAACCTAGCTGACTGGTTCCATATACCATGGAAACAAATGTAGTGACATTGAACCATGAGCCATGGGGCCAGTGGAGTGAGCTCATTTCCATACACTGCATCATATATCATGGGTGAGCTCATGCTCAGAATACTGGCTCATATACCATGGGTGAGCTCACAGGCATCCTCAGGGTATAGTAGGGTACTAGATACCATATGTAATGGGTTCTGGAATAAATAGTCTGCATTTTGCACATGAAAAAAAATAGATCCACACAGTGCAGGTTGGCTGTGGGCAGGTTGGCTGTGGGGCAGGTTGGCTGCACTGGGGTGGCAATAGGGCTGCACACCGTCACCATATATATGGCTTTATGGTACCCATATATATGGTGCCATATACTGTCCCATCAAGGGTCTGAAAATTGAGTTGATGGTATGGTTGACAGTACAGTGAGGTACTGTTTATAACCGTTGAATATGGCCGTTTTGACCGTAATATGGCTGTAATTGTGGAGGTTATTTTATTTTCTCAAATGTCATTTTACAACAACTTTCTTGGTGTCAGATTTCTTCCACTAATTCACACATCACTTAAGAAATTTTTTGGTTTGGAATTGAGCGGCTAAATTCCTTGCTGAACACGAAATCCAAACTCTGTGAGGGGTATGTCAAGGGTATGTTCCTCCTGGAGCTTGGATATCTACTTGTGGATGAGGACAGAGCATTATTGCTGTTTGCAATAATGTTGGCGAAGCTGCCTTTTTGGGCCGAAATCAAAAAATTGAGAAATTCTGGACAGCCGAATTGTAAACGCTATAAGTCTGTCAATTCTCCATGTATCGACATAATTTTACATGATTCGGACTCGTAAGATGTAGGGCTATCGTAATATGTGACAAAAATTGGAAATGTCAATGATTTTTCGAACAAGGCAATTTCGGCCCCAGAGACTCTACTTCCTGGTGTAGCATGGCAAGAAGCGAAGGGACAGGTCATAAGAAGGTACTAGAACCTGTTCTAATCCTGTCTAGACAGGTTTAGAGGTTCCATGACATGTCGCATGACATGCACGGCCTTTGAGCGGTGCCAGCTGTCAGTGTGGCAGTGATCACAATGTTGCTCTCATCTTCCAACAACCTCTCACTCCCTACACTTGCTACTATGCCTCAAGGTGTTACTATACCCAACATGATGAGAGAAACTGTTGTTCGCATGTTGGCTGACTTTAGGCCAGAGGAAATTTGTACCTACACCGACGTCAGCGAGCGGCAGCAGTCTCGGATACTAAAAGTGTGGAGGGATACTGGGGCATCGATACCTGCACCTAATAGAGCTTTTCGGAGGGGGCGCCCAAGAAACCTTTCTGCAGAGGAAGTTTTTGTGAGTGCTCTTTACATTCTATGCAGAGAACCTCAAAGGCTGATGAACCTGGCCCGGGGACCATCATCCGACCATGTAGTTCCTTCACAGTTTCGTCGACCGCACCTGCGACATATACCTAGATGAGCTCCAGGAAACCTTAGAGGCTATCTGTGGTACTCGAGCATCATTATCTACAATTTGGCAGACGTTGAAGCATGCTGGATATCATATGAAGAAGGTATGCTAGCATTGTTGTCTTTTCCAAGTCCCTTTTCCTTTCTAACTACTATACAGCTCTCTCGACATGCACTTGAGCGCAGTGTCATAAAGCGCACTGACTACGTTGTCAAGATTGCAACAGAATATCAATCATACCAGCTTGTTTTTGTCAATGAGAGCTCTTGTGATCGCCAAACAACATATCGCAACCGTGCTTGGGCAATTGGAGGGCGGAAAGCAGTTCGAAAGGCTTTTTTCATAAGGGGACAAAGGTATGTGTTGCTTCTTGGTCCCATACTTAGCTAATTTGCATGACAGATACTCCATACTTCCAGCACTGTGTCATGAGGGTATCCTCAACGTAGACATCATTGAAGGCTCCTACAACACAGCCAGTTTTGCTCGTTTTATCTGTGGCTTGTTGGATACTATGAATCCATTTCCAATGCCAAACTCAGTCATCGTAATGGATAACTGTCGCATCCACAAGCACCCAGACATTCTGGAGATGATAACAAGTCGGTAAGTCTAGTTTCTCAAGTTCAAACTTCAAGCATATGTCTGAGTCTGACCCATTGACTGTAGGGGAATACGATATATTTTTCTCCCACCATACTCACCCGACTACAATCCCATAGAGCTTGCTTTCTCCTCCATCAAATCTTACATTTGCCGTAAAGGTGATATTGCATGTATGACAATGCTAGATGATGATGATACCGATGTAATGCTCTTTCTGAATGAGGCTGTTTTTTCTGTTACAGAAGATGATGCGAAAGGATGGTTCAATAATTCTGGTTACAAAATTTGACAGACAGTACTTACTATTTAGATGTAGCGACGAGGAAGGGCCTTCTGTGCTTGGGCACGCTTCTTCTCCTTCTTTCGTATCAACTGTGTATTTGCTTCTGCATAGGAAACTAGCTGCTTCGCTGTACCCTCCGCCATCCCAGAGCCTTTGCTAAGTTCTGAAGAAGACATACCATCCGCAATATCGCAAATTCGAATATACTTCCACTCCGCAAAGTATAGCACCCATTCCGAAAAATTATGGCCATCTGCACCTCGAGTCCCTTCATCTAGTTCGTGAAGCCATTCAGAAATTCGTGGAAAGAGTGTGATGTCCTCGATATCTTCAGTCAAGGGAGAGCTGGGTGTTTTAGTCGGTGGTACATGGCTTGTAGTGGCGTGTGTGCCATATCCGGGACCCCATGGGGACATGTGAGGGGGAGGTGCATATGGTGCATATGGATATGGATACCCAGGGAAGCCTATTGTTGGGGGTAAGGCCTGAGGTGGCGCAGCTGAGGCTGTTTCCAACGATGCGGCCTCAGGTTTAGCAGCTTTTGGCTTTGTCTTCATAGCCATATCGCCAAGCTTTAGCTCACTAGGAGGGTTGGTAGTCGAGTTCCACCCCTTTACCTATTCCTCATGGCAAGTAAATACTTATTTGGGCACAGAAATGCGACGATCTCACCATGAGCCCTGCCCAAGCACCAATCTCGGATATTGACAGTTGGTAGTGACGATTGGTAAACTTGAGGCATGATTTGCTAGAGTGTTCCTTGCAGGAATTGTCTTTCCAAAGCTGAGGAACCCATTGTGCTTGTGACCACTTACTTCGATCTGCAGGGTCCTTTAGCGCTGCAGAGCTAATTTCTTCATCTTCATTGGCATCATCCCTCCCTCCTTTCTATTTGGTCTGTCAGTACATCGAACTCAAACTAATTAGTACTGAATAGGAACAGTACCTTCTTCTTCTTCGTATCCCTCTTTTTTCCCTTCTGCTTTACATTGACACCAGGCTCCAAATCCTTTAGCTCAACAAAAAAGTCCTTTGTAGACTTGCTCTTCTCAAGCTTCACCTGGGCAGCGCATGCTTTCTGAAATAGGCCTGCAAGATCCTCTTCATTGCATAGATGTGCATATTGAGTACTACGGGGATGGATACTAAAGCGGTAGGTGACTTTCACTGCACTAGGAGTGAGCGAGAGTAAGTCGGCAAGTGTACTGCGGAATTCAATGAATGACATCCCCGATGAGAAGATCTCTGTTGAAACGGCACCCTCAAAGGGTACTTGAAAAGGAACATTAACACCTGAAGTGTTGTGCATTACTAGTAGTAAGACTGAAATTACGATGCGCTGATGTACCAGGCTCGAGTTCCTCCTCAAGTTCTTCTTCCTCCTCTTCCAAGTCCTCCTTTTCCTCATCAATCGCGGCTGAAGCTGGGGATTCTTCAGCGCTTACTTGATCCCTTGATGTATCAGAGATGCCATGCTTTCGTTTAACCTTGCGGTGAGACGAGTCAGGCTGAAGAAGTGGGGACCAGGGCTGCTCCACCTCAGCATCGTCAAGAATCTCAATGTCAGACTCTGATCCCTCCGAGCCAGTGATGTCTGCCTCAAGAACACCAGTTCTCTGGGTATCTGATGGTCCGGGTCTTTGGCGCCTGAAGGAATTGAAAGCCTCACGAACTTCTGCCTTCGAAAAATTGGTGTCGGGAGGAGGAGTGATCTGAGGCGATCGCTCATTGGATGATTCAGATCTTGTTGGAGTTGGAGCTCGAGTTGCTGTTGGAGTAGCGGTAGTTGGTGTAGTGGAATGAGAGAGCTTCCCCGCAGGTATACACAGCTTTGGTAGAGACAGAGACTGTTGAGTTGTGGAGGGTGCAGTCTCAGGGACATCAACAGGAGTAAGACCAGCCTTAGCAGCAGATGACCTAGTGGCCCTTGAGGATGCAGCCACTGATGGTTTCTTTCCAGTAGAGCATGGCATGATGAGGTTTCTGGGGAACAACAGATAGGTTGAAAACTCAAGTTTGCGAAAGAGAATTGATACGGTATTGAAGTCAAGATGAGTCATGACCACTCAAAGGCTGTGTATGTCATGCGACATGTTGTGGAACATCTAAACGTGTCTAGACAGGATTAGAACAGGTTCTAGTACCTTCTTATGACCTGTCCCTTCACTTCTTGCCATGCTACACCAGGAAGTGGAGTCTCTGGGGCTGAAATTGCCTTGTTCGAAAAATCATTGACATTTCTCTTTTTTGTTACATATTACGGTAGCCCTACATCTTACGAGTCTGAATCATGTAAAATTATGTCGATACATGGAGAATTGACAGACTTATAGTGTTTACAATTTGGCTGTCCAGAATTTCTTAATTTTTTTTTGATTTCGGCCCAAAAAGGCAGCTTCGCCAACATTATTGCAAACAGCAATAATCAAACCTAAATAATTCAATTGCTTCCTTATTGCCTTGAAAATATTTAAGACTATTTAGAGTCTGCAAAAGAATACCCGTAGCCATACAATATGGGTGCACGGCTGTATAAATGACCATACCGTACTGTCGGCCTCAGAAAATTTCTTGATATGGTATGGTATATGGTCAAACCATAACTGTCAATGCGCCGTAATCATATGGCTGTATACTGTATATGGTACAGCGTGCAGCCCTAGGTGGCAACCCACAGATAACCCACAGCTGCAAAAATAATTTGTGGGGGAAATGCAGACCTAGAGCATTGCAACTAAACTTGTAATGTGCAGTAATATATATCATTGTGGCCCATTGGTCCACATTTTGGGCAAGAAAAAAGATAGATCTGCAAGATGCAGGTTGGGTGCAGACAGTTGGCTGCAGGGTGGGTTGGCTGCTCCAGGGTGGCAACCTGCAGGTAACCTGTAGCTCCACAAATAATTTGTGGGAGAAATGCAGACCTAGAGCATTGCAACTAAATGTGCAGGAATATATATCATTGTGGCAGCCATTGGTCCGCATTTTGGGCATGAAAAAAAATAGATCCGCAAGGTGCAGGTTGGCTGCACCAGGGTGGCAACCCACAGGTAACCCACTGTTGACATTTCATGTTGTGTAGCCAACTCGGTGCGTGCCACCCGCTATTTGTACATGTAGATACATTGGTGGCTTTTTTGCTGCCCTCGTTTTTCCTTCCTTTTTATGATTCTTCACCCTGTACTACCACGAATACACACTTGTTTTCCCTTCGTCCTTTCATCCCCACCCTGTTTTGAACAGGTTATGGGCCCCGCTGCCACTTGACACCATCAACATCGACTTTTCGAGCCCTCACACGACCATTGTTTCCTTTTCAAGCCATTTTTTCGAATAGGAGAACTTCTTGGTGTGCCGAGAACTTTTCACCTGCCCTTGCCAACCTTGAAAATGCAACACACATTCTTTTTGTCACCTCGCCACCTCTCATCTCGTGGTTTTCAACAGCTTTGTAACCACCCTTGCTCATACAGTTTTCAACCTCAGCATCCCCTCATTCACTGGTTTTCCTCCAGTTTGCTGGTTTTTCCCCAGCTTGCCACCTTTTCCAAGCAGCTTAGCTGCCTTTTCCAAGCAGTCATCACCGGTTTTCCCCCGGTTCGCTGGTTTTCCCCCAGTTCACTGCCTTTTCCAAACAGTTTGCCAGTTTTCACCCGGTTTCACTGGTTTTTCCCCAGCTCACTGCCTTTTCCAAGCAGCTCCTTGCGCATTTTCCTCTGGTTCGCTGGTTTTCCCCCAGCTCATCCCTCGTTCATTGTCACGCCCTCATTTTACATCATCACCTATATTTTACAATGCATACATTCAGTCGTCATGGCTCTAAAACTCGACCATATCCCTACCCTCGATGGCGTGGCTGACTACCCCTCCTGGAGCAAGTCCATCATGTGAACCCTGCAAGGCGAAGGGTTCTGGGGTTTCATCGAAGGTTCCAAGGACCCTCTCCCCCCCTTTTCTATAGTACCCACACCTGTCATCGCTGCTGGAGCTAATGCTGCCGCCCTCAAAGCTCATCGTGAATGGTGGCAGAAGGACGCAAAGATTAAGGACATTATCGAGTGTTCCATTTCCCCCGTTGTCTCCACCATCATCCCTTGTGCTGAAATCACCACCACCCGCGACATTTGGACCACCCTCAAGACCCTCTATGGTCGTGTTGACGTAGCTGCCCAATTTGACCTTCGTGCGCATATCTCCAACATGAAGCTGGAGGATTTTACAGGTTTGGACAAGTACATTGGCAAGTTCAAGATTGCTCAATCTTGCTTCATCACCATGGGAGTCACTTTTGAGGAAGGGGAAATGGTCCACCTCCTCATTCGCAATCTTCCGATGGATGGAGTCTGGCCAAATTTCAAGCAGCTCCTCACCCAGTGTGCCCAGGACCATCTCAATTGCTCTGCCAATCTGGACCCCCCTTCTCCTCCAGATACCCTTCTTAATATCATCGTCATGCATATTTCCATTGAATATCACTGTCTCGAAAGCTCTTGTCTTGAAACTCATCATCGTCAACAGTCTCCGTCTCTTCTGACCTCTATGCCTGCTCGTCAACAATTTATTCCTCTTTCTACTCCCACCATCATCTGCAACATCAGGAAAAGGCCATCTAGCTTTGGCTGTCTTTAGATGCTTTAGCTGCTCTAGGACAGCTAAAGCATCTAAAGACAGCCAGAGCTAGGTGGCCTTTTCCTGATGAAGCATCATAAAAATCCCCTTGGTGTTCCATGTTCCATTTGTCACCTTACATCTCATGATCGTGATCACTGCTTCACAAAAGGGGGTGGAATGGATGGAAAATGGGAGCAGCTCCCTTGTATGCCCCTTGTTCGTAAACCACCATAATTATTTTATTGCTCTTTATTCTCTTGACTTTCAAGTTTATGTTGTATTTTGTGTCCAGTTACTTCTTGCAGGGGTGTTTCATCACCCTTTCTGTTTATTCCTTTTATTTTACTGTTGTTGCTCTCCTTACAGTTACTTTCTTCAGGGGGTGTATCATTCCCTTGTTTGTTATATTTTATACTTTTTGTTTTTTCTTGTTGCACACCTTGTTGAGGGGGTGTGTTGACATTTCATGTTGTGTAGCCAACTCGGTGCATGCCACCCGCTATTTGTACATGTAGATACATTGGTGGCTTCTTTGCTGCCCTTGTTTTTCCTTCCTTTTTATGATTCTTCACTCTGTACCACCACGAATATACGCTCGTTTTCCCTCTGTCCTCTCATCCCCACCCTGTTTTTGAACACCCACAGCTCCACAAACAATTTGTGGGGGGAATGCAGACCTAGAGCATTGCAACTAATTGTGCAGGAATATATATTATTGTGGCAGCCATTGGTCTGCATTTTGGGCATGAAAACAAAAAAAGATCTGCAACATACAAGTTGGCTGAGTTTTTTTAACCCAAAAAAATGCAAACCTGGATCTCCGCAAATGGTGTGGCAGTAAGGAATATGATCCTCCACCTCTCTGCCATTAAATCAATTATTATCCTGAAAGAATGCGGAACTGCAGCTCCACAAATGGTGGGGAAGCAGGGAATAGTATCCTTCATACATCTTCCTATGAATGAAATTTATTATTCTGAAAAAATGCGGACCCGTAGTTCTGCAAATGGTGCGGCAATAGAGAATAGGATCCTCCACACATCTTCCTGTGAATGAAATTTGTCATCCCAAAAAAATGTGGACCTGCAGATCCACAAATGGTGCAGCAATAGAAAATAGGATTCTCCACACATCTTCCTATGAATGAAATTTGTTATCCCAAAAAAAATAGTGGGGCAGCAGGGAATAGGATTTTCCACACATCTTCCTATGAATGAAATTTATTATCCAAAAAAATGTGGACCCACAGTTCTGCAAATGGTGTGGCAATTAGGAATAGTGTCTTCCACACATCTGTCTATAAATGAAATTTGTTATCCTGAAAATGTGTGAACCCGCACCTCCGCAAATGGTGTGGCAATAGGGCATATTATCCTCCACACATCTTTCTATGAATGAAATTTGTTATCCTGAAAAAATGTGGACCCACAGCTCAGCAAATGGTGGGGCAGCAGGAAATAGGATCCTCCATACAACTAATGCAATTTGTTGTCTTGAACACATGCAGACCCATAGCTCCACAAAATGTGGCAATAGGGAATAGTATCTTCCTCCTATCTGTCTATGAATGACACTTGTTATCCTGAAAAAATGCGGACCCACAGCTCCGCAAATAGTGGGGCAGCAACAATTGGATCTTCAACACATTTGTCTGTAAATCAATTTTGTTTTCCGGAAGAAATGCAAACCCACAGCTCCACAATTAGCTTGCTAGGATCTTCTTCCACCAAAACTGTTATTGGCACAACATGTGGACCTGCAGCTCTGCACATGGTGTGGCAACAGGATCTACCAATGTTATCTTAAAACACTGTGTTAATATTGCTTCTACAGTGATTAAATTTGAATACCCACATTATTGCATGAAATATGAATGAGGGTATGAGGAGGTAGGCCCCGAATCAATGATTATATTGCATCTTCACCAATACTCTTTACCTAGAGTCAAGAGGTGTGCAAAAAAAAAATCCAATATATGAGGTACTTTTATTTGAATAAGGCTGGTTGAACCCCCTCCTTACTAAAAAAGGAAATAAATAAAGTGATAAAACCCAGGCCAAGTCATCTAATCTTCAAAAACATAACAACATCATTACTTTGGCAGTTAAATGAGTCTCTGGTGTGAATATATTCAATTGACAAGAGTATAGGAGGAGGAACAAAAGATTGTCAAACGTTGCACATGACCAAATTTGAAATCCGATTTGAATTTTTAGCTGGAAAAATCGGACTTTGTGACTCCAAGCACACCCTGAGTTGCCAAACCTGTGAAAAAATCCCCAAAATAGTTAATATTTACTCCAAAATACCAAAATTTTCATGCCAGACAAGATTAATTGCAAAATTAAACTCATAAAAAGAAATTTGAATAAGCTGTCTTGAGGCCCCCCCCCCCTACCCCATATGTTGGCAATTGCCGGTGCACACCTCTTGCCTAGAGTATATCAGGGCATATTTAGTATAATTTAGATACAATAGGACTCCCTCATATTGACTCAAAGAGGCCAGATTTCCCACAGA
>Ga0307517_10000708_pt1 | contig 57419 bp, 57 predicted proteins | sample 23_EM_MG_FD_194515 | JGI IMG/M metagenome (GOLD analysis project Ga0307517, IMG submission 194515) | Populus trichocarpa ectomycorrhiza microbial communities from riparian zone in the Pacific Northwest, United States - 23_EM | ecosystem: Host-associated > Plants > Roots > Unclassified | place... | reverse complement strand
CTGCAAGCCCAACTCGAACGCCTGACCCTGCTGGACCAGATCAGCCGCGCGATCGGCGAGCGCCAGGATCTGCAGAGCATCTACCAGGTCGCGATCCGCAGCCTGGAGGAGCGCCTGCCGGTGGACTTCAGCTGCGTGCTGCACCACGACGCGACCCACCACGCGCTCAGCGTCATCCGCGTCGGCGCGCACAGCCAGGCGCTCGCGCTGGAGCTCGCGATGGACGAGCAGTCGCGCATCGAGATCGACTCCAACGGCCTGTCGCGCTGCGTGCGCGGCGAACTCGTGTACGAGGCCGACATCCAGGCCACCGCCTTCCCGTTCCCGCAGCGGCTCGCCCGCGGCGGCCTGCGCGCCCTCGTCCTCGCCCCGCTGCAGTCCGAAAGCCGCGTCTTCGGCATCCTCGTCGTCGCGCGCCGCCAGCCCGAATCCTTCAGCAGCGGCGACTGCGAGTTCCTGCGCCAGCTCAGCACCCACGTGGCGCTCGCGGCCCAGCAGGCCGAACTCCACGGCGCGCTGCAGCAGGCCTACGACGACCTGCGCCAGACCCAGCAGACCGTGATGCAGCAGGAACGCCTGCGCGCGCTCGGCCAGATGGCCAGCGGCATCGCCCACGACATCAACAACGCCCTGTCGCCGGTGGCCCTGTACACCGAGAGCCTGCTCGAGCGCGAGCCCCACCTCAGCGAACGCGGGCGCGGCTACCTGGTGACGATCGCCCGCGCCATCGACGACGTCGCCGCCACGGTGGCGCGCATGCGCGAGTTCTACCGCCAGCGCGAGCCCCAGCTGCAGCCCACCCCCGTGCAGCTGAACCGGCTGCTCCAGCAGGTCGTGGACCTCACGCATGCGCGCTGGAGCGACATGCCGCAGCAGCGCGGCATCGTGATCCGTCTCGAGATCGAGCCGGCGCCGGACTTGCCCGCCATCCTCGGCGTCGAGAGCGAGGTGCGCGAGGCCCTGACCAACCTGATCTTCAACGCCGTGGACGCCATGCCCGACGGCGGCGTGCTGACGCTGCGCACGCGCAGCGTCGCGCCGGCCGCCGCGGTCGTCGAAGTGAGCGACACCGGCGTCGGCATGAACGAAGACACGCGGCGGCGCTGCCTGGAGCCGTTCTTCACCACCAAGGGCGAGCGCGGCACCGGCCTGGGCCTGGCGATGGTGTACGGCGTCGCGCAGCGGCACGACGCCGACGTCGAGATCGACAGTGTCGTCGGATGTGGCACGACGGTGCGCCTGAGCTTCCCGGTGCCGGCGACCCCGCCCTCGGTGTCGGCCGTGCCGGCGCCGGCCGAAGCGCCGACGAGGCGGCTGCGCATCCTGATCGTCGACGACGACCCGCTGATGCTCAAGTCGCTGTGCGACACGCTCGAGCTCGACGGCCATGTCGTCGTCGTCGCAAACGGCGGCCAGGCCGGCATCGACAGCTTCAAGGCGGCACGCCAGCCCGACGAAGCCTTCGACGCCGTCATCACCGACCTGGGCATGCCTTACGTCGACGGCCGCGCGGTGGCGGTGGCCGTGAAGGCCAGCGCCAAAACGACGCCGGTGATCCTGCTCACCGGCTGGGGCCAGCGGCTCGTGGCCGACGGCGACATCCCGGCGCATGTGGACCGGGTGCTGAGCAAGCCGCCCAGGCTGCGCGAGCTGCGTGCAGCGCTGGCTCAGTTGACACAAGGGCCCGCTCGTCCGGCGGCGCCGGATTCAATCAAGGAGGTCCCGTGACCGACGCCCCCAAGGCGCGACTGCTCATCGTCGACGACGAGGGCGCGCAGATGCAGGCGCTGTGCGACACCCTGGAGGATCATGGCTACCAGGTTCTCGGGCGCACCAATGGCGAGGAGGCCCTGATCGCGCTGCGACAAGGCCCGGTCGACCTGCTGCTGGCCGACCTGATGATGCCGGGAATGAACGGCATCGAGTTGCTGCGCGCGGCGCTGAAGATCGACCCCATGCTGGTGGGCATCATCATGACTGGCGAGGGCACGATCAGCACCGCGGTCGAGGCCATGCAGTCGGGCGCGCTCGACTACATCCTCAAACCGTTCAAGCTGAGCGCCATCCTGCCGGTGCTCGGGCGTGGCCTGACGGTGCGGCGTCTGCAACTGGAGAATGCGGCGCTGGAGCGGCGCGTGCGCGCGCACGTGGCCGAACTCGAAGCGGCCAACCGCGAGCTCGATGCCTTCACGCGTTCGGCGTCGCACGATCTGCGCGCGCCGCTGAACGTCATCCTGGGATTCTCCAGTCTGCTGGTGAACGACCTCGGCCCGCAGATCGCGGACGAACACCGCAACTGGCTGAGCCACATCGAACGCTCGGGCCAGCGCATGAACCAGCTCATCGACGCCCTGATGCGCTTGTCACGCGTGGGGCGACAGGCCTTGACTCTGCAGGCCGTGGACGTGGCCGCGTTGGTGCGCAGCGTGGTCGAAGACCTGCGCGACGAACAACGGCCGCAGCATCGCGTGACGATGCAGATCGGCGCGCTGCCCGAGGTCACGGCCGATGCGCCGCTGCTCAGACAGCTGTTCGTCAACCTGCTGTCGAATGCCTTCAAGTTCACGCGCAACACCGAACAGGCCGTCATCGAAGTGGGCGGCGAGCTGCAAGGCGAGGAGCAGGTCTACTTTGTCCGCGACAACGGCCCGGGATTCGACATGACGCGCGCCCGCCGCCTGTTCGATGCGTTCCAGCGCTTCCACCGCGCCGATGAGTTCGAAGGCCACGGCGTCGGGCTGTCCATCGCGCAGCGCATCGTGCAACGTCACGGCGGACGCATCTGGGCCGACGCCGCACCTGGCCAGGGGGCGAGCTTCTTCTTCACTTTCTCGAGGGCGGCCGAGCCCTTGTCGCCGGCGACCCCGACCGCCGAGTGATCGGTGAAGTCTTCCGATAAATCAAGCAAGCGCGCGTTCGATCTCCGAGAAGGTGTTGGCGACCGGGGTGACGTCGATGGCCTCGCCGAGTTGTCGTTCGATCTGAGTCCGCGAAATCACGCCGCGCACCCGCCGCGGCGTGAGCGGCGTGGCGTTCTGAACCACCAACAGGTGATTTCTGCCGAAGCGCTTGAGCGTGGCAATCACGTCGCCGACCGTGGCGGTTCGCATGCGGTCGTAGTCGATCGCATCCAGCGTCGACAGGCCCGTCATCACGTCGGCGACGCAAAGATCGTCGTAGTGGAGGTTGCGCTCATGCACGAGGCGCATCTGGGTCTCGCCCTGCAGGTCGGTCGCGGTGATCAACCCTTCGATGGCCGGCATGTCGCTGACCACGAACAGCATGCGAACGCCTTGATAGACCATCGTCTGCTCGGCCTGGCGCAGCGTCGTCGAAGGGTTGACGGTTGCCGCCTTCACCTGGGTCAGATCCGTCATCACGTCCAGCGCAGGCGCATCGATCTTGACCGGCAGGTTGGTCTTCGGGTTGGCCTGCGCGATGGCCGTGCCCGGTTCCAGGCGGAAGGTTGGAAGGACTGCGTTTCGGTTGGTCATGGCATCTCCGGTGGTTGCACGAAGCGATTCCAGACTACTGCAGATCACCCTCCGACGTCGCCTGCAACGAGCAACTCCATGTGTGCGGAGGCGTCAAATAACAAAAGGGGTCAGCTTCTTTGTGAAAGTTAACCGTTGATTTCATCGATCGGGACGGCGGGATTCGAACTCGCGACCCCTTCACCTCACGAACATTGGCAACCTGCACGGCCTGCCGGTGACGCCTGGTGGAGACTCAGCTTGACGCCATGGATCTAGGGATACTCTCCACGCGGTTTGGCCACGATCCTGAGGCAGGCGCGTGGCGCCAGTGGGTCGCCATGTCAGTCTGCGAACTTCAACGCGTCAACTTCCAAGGGGTTACTTCATGAGTGCCTACGAGAACGAGATCAGTCCGGACGACTGGCTGGTTTCCGACATGAACGCAAATGCGGACGACGACCCGGTCGTGTACGAGCGCAAGCTGAGGAAAAAGTACGACACGGTGAAGAGCGAGACAAGCTCCATCGATGGCTTGAGTATCAAGGCGCCCGATTGGGCGACCGTGATCTCGACGAAGAAGCGCGAGAAGTCGAGGGCCGTCTCATTCGATCTCAGCCTGAAGAAGTCGGAGCTGGTTCTCACCGCGGGAACGCCCACAGGGACTCGATTCATCCTGGGCAAGAGGTCCGTCCCCACGGACCTTGAAGACTACCGGACGTTCCTGGAGGGGCTCATGAACTGGTCCGACAGCGACCACCCTCTCGTGACGGAGGCCGACTTCAAGGACTGGAGCAAGAAGAATCCGAAGAAGCCCACCGTCTACAAGACGTACGAGGAGATGGTCAAGAAGAGCAAGGCAGACACCGACGCGTTCAGGACCTGGGCCAAGACCAACGCAGCGGGCAAGAAGGCCTTGGACGAGTTGACCAAGACGGACAAATTGAAACCGGCCGATGCGGCGCGCGTCAAGGCGCTGAAAGCTGTCGACGCCGTACTGCCGACCTACTACAAGACGTTCTGATTCGTTGCCCCGGCCATCCGATTCGGGCCGCCTGCTGCAAAGGCATGGCGACGGTGTTTCTCGATCAAGACGTCCGCTGCAGATCAGCGCCCAAGGCTGTCCGCGGCGGCGACGATCTGCGCCGGGGTCGGGAAACTGGCGAGGCTGTTCGGTCCATCGAGCGCTTCAATCCGCACCCAGCGGACGACGCCGCCGGCATCGATCAGGAAGTGCCCGGCGAGTTGAGTCGCGTGGTTCGCGAAGATCGCGTGATCGGCTTCATCCATCTCGAAGCCGTCCTTGGCGTTGAGTACGGGGTTGGCTGCCATCGGGTTCATCGGTTCCGACAGTTCGCCTGTCGGGTTGACGCGTGCCGCCGCAAAATCCGCCATGCTGGCGCGATGGGGCCATTCGGGCTGCTCGCCACTGCCCTCGGGCAGGAACTCGAGACGCGGTACGCCGAAGGCCCGGTGCGTGAGGCAATCCGGATCGCTCAGGAGCATGACCGGCGTCGGCCGGTGGCGGAAGTACAGCCGGGCGCGTTCCAGCGGCGTGTTGATCACGGCCACGGTCTCTACCCCCGCGGCGCTCAGGGCAGGCTGCAGGCGGGCAAGCTGCACCACCTGGCGTCGGCAGAACGGGCAGTGCAGCCCGCGAAAGAAGCCGATCAGGAACGGGCGACCGCGCAAGCTGGCGAGAGAGATCGTTCCTTCGAGGTTGGCCGCAGGAAGCTCGAACGCGGGCGCAGGTTCTCCCGGTTGCAGCGGGCGTTTCTGGTCTCCCATGGATGATTCCCTCATTGTCTTGTTCAGGTGAACGCGACAGGGATTCGACCGTATCACTTGTCGGACGAAGGCACAACGCTCGATGTTGGATCTCGCGTTCGCCTTTGAGGGCAGCTTTACTTCGATAATCACTTCGATGAACGAATCAAACCCATCGATCACGACTGGCGACGTGCTGCGGCCGCACACGCCGTTGTCGGCCTACTACCGCGACGAAATCGAGCACGATCAGTTCCTGCGCCGGATCTTCGACGACACCGCGAACGACTATGACCGCATCGAGCGGGTGCTCGCGCTGGGCTCGGGGTCGCGGTACCGGCGCGCCGCACTGCAGCGGGCCCAACTGAGCGCGGGCGCGCAGGTGCTCGACGTGGGCATCGGCACCGGCTTGGTCGCACGCGAGGCGCTTGCACTGATCGGCCCGCATGGCCGGTTGGTCGGCGTCGACCCCAGCCCCGGCATGATGGGCGAAGCGACGCTGCTTGGGGTCGAACTGTTGTGCGGGCGGGCCGAGGCGCTGCCGCAGCCCGATGCCACCAGCGACTTCGTCAGCATGGGCTATGCGCTGCGCCACATCGCCGACGTGAGTTCGGCATTTGCCGAGTTCTTCCGGGTGCTGCGTCCGGGCGGTCGGTTGCTGATACTCGAGATCACCAAGCCCACCGGTCGTGTCGGCACCATCGCGCTGAAGACTTATATGCGCACGGTCGTGCCGGTGATCGCCCAGGTCGTGGCGCGCAAACGCGACACCGCCGAACTTTGGCGCTACTACTGGGACACGATCGAGGCCTGCATTCCCCCGGACTCGGTGCTGGACGCACTGCGCCGTGCCGGCTTCGCAAGCGCACAGCGCCACGTCGAACTCGGCATCTTCTCGGAATACACCGCCGTGAAGCCCGCCTGAGTCCGATCCCGCAGGCTCATGGCCCAGTCTCGCGGCGCAGGAGAAGTGAAGCCCAAAGCCCCGTCTGTCGGACCACATCAGCGCCGTGGATCGCATTCGGCCCTCTTGGATAACAAGCCGCGCCGCAGTACGCTTGCCCGTCCGCTTTGTCCGGAGGGCGTTCCTTGGAGACAAGTTTCCTGCCACCCTGGTTGAGGGCCGTATTGGCCGACATGGCGGAGCGGCGCATCTCGCAGCAGCGCTACCGTGCGTTGTTCGAGTCGCTCGACGAAGGGTTTTGCGTCGTCGAGGTGATCTTCGACGACGCCGGACAGCCGCTCGACTACCGCTTTCTCGAGGTGAACCCGGCGTTCGAGCGCCACACCGGCCTGCGCGATGTGGTGGGCCGCAGGATGCGCGAGATCTCGCCGAACGCGGAACAGCACTGGGTCGATGCCTACGGCACGGTGGTGCGCACGCGCACGCCGATGCGCTTCGAGAAGCGGACACTGGCCCTGAGCCGCTGGTTCGACGTCTACGCCTTCCCGTTCGGCGACTCGGAGCCCGGCCGCGTCGGCGTGCTGTTCAACGACATCACGCAACGCAAACGCACCGAGCGCGAGCTGCGCGCGAGCGAGGCGCGCAGCCGCCTCGCGCTCGATGTCGCGCAGCTCGGTACCTGGTCGTGGCGCGGTGCGGGCAACCTGCTGAGCGGCGATGCGCGCTTTTGCGAGCTGTGCGGCCTCGGCCCCGACGAGCCGCTGAGCGTCGAGGGCGTGATGTCGCGCATCCACCCGGACGACCGCGCCGCCACCGACGCCGCCGTCCGCGAGGCGCTGGCTCCCGTCGGGGACGGGCGTTTCCGGGCCGAGCTTCGCTGCGTTCAGCCCGCCGGCGACCTGCGCTGGCTGGTGGCGCGCGGCATCACCGAGTTCAGCTCGACCGACGGCGAGCGGCGTCCGGCGCGCATGCTGGGCACGGTGATGGACGTCACGGCGCGCAAGCGCACCGAGCATGAACTGCTGTCGGCGCGCGACGAGCTGGAAGCGCGCGTGCGCGAGCGCACCGCCGAGCTCGCATGCGCGAATGCCGCGCTGCGCGTCGAGATCGCCGAGCGCGAGGCTGCCGGGGTCAGGATCCGCCAGTTGCTCGGCCGGCTCGTCGACGCGCAGGAGGAAGAGCGCCGTCGACTGTCGCGCGAGCTGCACGACACGCTCGGCCAGAACCTTGCGGTGCTGACCTTGGGCCTCAAGGCGGTGCGCGCGCAGCAAGGCTGCCCTCCGCAGGTGACGGACCGGCTCAGCTACATCGAGCAGGCCGCACATCGTCTCGAGGAAGACGTGGACCGGCTCTCGTACGAGCTGCGCCCGCTCGCACTGGACCACCTGGGGCTCGTCGACGCGCTCGGCCAGTACGCCGACGAATGGTCAGCGGAGTGCGGGGTACCGGTGGATCTGCAGGTGCATGGCCTGCCGGTCGAACGCCTGTCGGCGGCGGCCGAGGCCACCGTGTACCGGGTCGTGCAGGAGGCATTAACCAATGTGCGCAAGCACGCCGCCGCGTCGCGCGTGAGCCTGGTCGCGGAGCGGCGGGGCCTGCAGCTGCGCGTCATCGTGGAAGACGACGGTCGCGGCTTCGACAGCGCCGCGGTTTCTGCCTCCGCCGACAGCCAGCGCCGTCTTGGGCTGCGCGGAATGGCCGAACGCGCTGCGCTCGTGGCCGGTGTGCTCGAAGTGGAATCCGCCCCCGGCAACGGCACCACGATCTACCTCACGGTCCCGCTCGACGTGGGCGACCCGGTCGATGCGACACCCCGCCATGACGAAGCTGCGCATTCTGTTGGCTGACGATCACGGCGTGCTGCGCGACGGGCTGAAGCTGCTCATCGACGCCCAGCCCGACATGCAGGTCGTCGCGTGTGCCCGCGGCGGGCGCGAGGCCGTCCAGCTCGCGGCGCAGCTCGATCCGCAGGTGGTCGTGCTCGACGTCTCGATGCCCGACCTCGGCGGGGCCGAGGCCGCCGCGCAGATCCGCAACTCCTGCCCGGACGTGCACATTCTTGCGCTCACCCGCTATGCCGATCAGGGTTACCTGCGCCGGATGCTCGAGGCGGGCGCGCACGGCTACGTGCTCAAGCGAACCGCAGGCGATGCGCTGATCGACGCGATCCGCGTGGTCGCCGAGGGCGGCTCGTACATCGATCCGACGCTGGCTGGCCACCTGGTCGCACGCACGACCAGGACGTCAAACGCCGGCAACGGCATGACCGGGCGCAATGGCGTGCTTGCCGAGCGCGAGACCCAGGTGCTGCGGCTCATCGCCTGGGGCCAGAGCAACAAGGAGATCGCGGCGCAGCTCGGCCTCAGCGTGAAGACCGTCGAGTCCTACAAGGCCACGGCGCTCGACAAGCTGCAACTGCGCAGCCGCACCGACATCCTGCGCTACGCGCTCGCCAACAACTGGCTCAACGAGGACTGCGAGCCCGAGTAGCCTTTGCCAACCCGGGGATTTCCCGGGTCACGAAGATCCTGAGTCCCGGGTGCACGCCTGCGCACTTGCTGGCACTCTTCAATTTGGCCGAGTGGGAACCGCTCTGCCGTGACTGGAGAGGGAGCGTACTGGGTGGGAGATGACGATCGTTCCGCATTCGACTTTGCGGAACTCTTTACGGTGGCCACGCGGCACCTGGTGCGCCGAACGGGCGACCGAAATCTCAGGTTCGCATTCGATTACCGTGGCCCGCTCGCGATGGTCACCGGCGAGGCCATTGCGATGCGCCGCAGCCTGCACCGCGTGCTGCACGGACTCGTGGACCTCGTCGAATCGGGCGTCGTCGTCCTGGAGGCGCAGACCCGCCTGACGCCGTTCGATCATTGTCATGTCGAAGTGAGCGCCGTCGGCTCCGGAGCCCTCGCCTCGGAGGGCATGCTGAGCACGGTGGTATCGCGCCTGCATCTGGTGCAGGACGGCGCGTCGGCCGCCCCCGCGGGCCAGCGCCTGCGGCGGGCCAGCGGCGATTGCCCCATCACCGGTGCGCGCATCGACTTCGAAGCCTCTCCGATAGCCGGAGTGCTGTTCCGCGCGCGCTGGCGGTTGCCCGCCGAGCGGCCGGTCAACGGCACGGTGCCCGATGCGCGCGGCGCGCTCGCCTGGATCGTCGACGCCCGCGAGGGCGCCGGGGGACTCCTCATGCGGCGCCTGCAGCGGCTGGGCTGGACCACGGTCGTGTTCAATTCGTGCATCGAAGTCTTCAGGCGTCTGCGCGTCACGGGCCAGGCCGGCGTGGCCCCGGCGCTGTTGCTCGTCGTCGAGTCGCCCTCGATGCCGCCGTCGGCACTGCGTGGATTGCGCGATGCACTGCCCGGCACCACGCGCTGCTTCTACGGCGTTGCGCCCGGCTCGCCTGCCTTGATGGATCGCGATGGCTTCCACGGGTTCGAGGTGTGGGTGCGCCCATTCAGCCCGGCCGAACTGCACCAGCTCACGGCGTGCGTCGCCGAACCGCCGCCCTGCAGCACGATCCCGGCGACATCGGCGCGGCCGCTCGTGCTCGTGGTCGACGACAACGAGGTCAACCGCATCGTCGCCGCGACGCTGGTGCGTACCCTGGGCTTCGACGCCGTCACGGCCTGCGACGGCGTCGAAGCGCTGGCGCATTGCGAACGCCTGCACCCGGCTGTCGTGCTGATGGACCTGGACATGCCCGCGCTGGACGGCATCAGCGCGGCACGGCGGCTGCGCGAGATGGAGCGTGCGGGCGTGCTCGCCCCATGCAGCATCGTCGCCGCCACCGCCGACACCACTGAGGCAACACGCCAGGCCTGTGCGGCCGCCGGCATGGACGGCTACCTGACGAAGCCGCTGCTGGCGTCGACGCTGGGCGCCGAGTTGCACCGGCTGTGCGCAGGCTGCGTGCCATGAAGCGCAGCCTGCCCTAAGGGCAGGCAATCGAGGGGCGTAGACACCACGCTGATGGAGCGTGAGCGCAGGGGCCTGAACCGATGGCGGCTCTGTGACGCAATGCGTCGGGCATTCCGATTGCATGTGGTCACGTCCGTCGGCCTCTGTCACACGAAGCCGCCGCCCATCGCACTCGCAGGCACGAGTCGCCCAACACCACAAGAAGCAGTACACGAGTGATTCAGCCCTTTCCCCGAGTTGTTCCCTCGACCGCGTCGTGACTCGACTACGCCGCCGAGATGCGCTCGCTGATTCCTCGCACCGACTCCCGCAGCGAGGTGGGTGTTTGGGAGAGCGCTCATTCCGGCGACTCAATGAACTTGGTGCGGCCAGCAAGCTTCCGCGTCTTGCAACTGCACGATGAGGTTCGCGACGCTGATCCACGAACGGGCCCTTCGCAGTCGAGTGAGCGACGCCTTGATGTCCATGGGCATCGAGGTGTTGAACTTTGCGGCGGTGGAGGCACTGATCGCCAATCTCCAGACGCAGGCCGTTGCCGCGATTCTGGTCGAGGACAACGAGGATCGCATCGGGCACTGGCTGGGCGCGCTGCGGACCCACACCGATGAACCGATTGCGCTGATCGCCATCGGCACGGGAGGCGCTGCCGGCATGTCACGGGCGCTGCTCCACGGTGCTGACGACTACGTCGTCATCGACGACGGCGCCGAGCAACTCGTGCATCGCTCGATCGCACGCATCAGCGCCAAGATTCAGCGCCCGCGCAGGCGGACATGGCGGCTCGGGCCCTACACGCTCGACAGTTCCAGAAGCAGCCTGGTGTCGCCTGTCGCCGAGGTGCACTTGTCGCCGAGAGAACTCATGCTCGCACGCGTGCTGATCGAGAATCACGGCAGAGTCGTGGCGCTCGAGCGCCTCTGCGAAGACCTGTGCGCACGAACCGACGATGCTGCAAAGCGTGCGGTGAAGCAGCACGCCCATGTGTTGCGCAAGAAGTGCGACCTCGCAGCGGGCTCGACCGTCCAGCGCTTGCGTGTCGAAGCCGTGTACGGCAAAGGCTATCGGCTCACGCTCTGAGTGCCCGGCGTGTATCTGCCACTTCTCGGGTGCGTCACTGATGTAACGAGTGGAACACGCGTGCGACGCATTCGGCAGGCGCCGGCCCGCACGCAATGCTTGGCACGCCGCGTGCGCAGATACCTGTGTGCGGCGTGTGCAATGACGTTTGATGACGTTTGGCTCGCACCCCCATTCATAACAAAGCCACTCAGAGGAGCGATCGAATCATGAATGAAGAAATCACTGCGGGCGGGACGGGCTCCCATCCGGCGGCAGCCTTGACCGCGCTGTTTGTTGCGGTCGCGCTGCTGACGACAGCGTGCGGTGGCGGCAGCAGCGCCGGATCCGCGGCCACCGACAGCCCAGCTGCCGGCGGTGCCGACGCGCCCGCTGCGGCACCTGCACCCGCACCTGCGACGGAACCCGAGCTGGAACCCGCGCCCGCGCCGACGCCTGTGGCACTGCCGACGCCGGCACCTGCCCCCGTGCCTGCGCCGCCGCCCTCGCAGCAATTGCCTTCTGGTCTCGACATCAGCAACCCGGGTATCGCGGTCAAGGTCGTCACCGCGACGTCCTCGGCGACCGAGGGTGATGCAAACAGCGCGGCAAAGGCCATCGATGGCAGCATGACCACTCGATGGGCCAGCGCCCAGGACGATGGGGCCTGGATCCAGTTCGACTTCGGCGCCAAGACACCACTCGGCTACATGAAGCTGGTCTGGGAGAACGCGTACGGCAAGGAGTACGCGATTCAAGGCTCCGACGATGGACAGACCTGGTACCAGCTTCGCTACGTGGTGGGCGGCAAGGGCGGCACCGAAGAGTTCTTCAACCTCAACGCCAACGTCCGCTATGTGCGCGTGCAAGGGGTCGCGCGTGCGACGCAGTACGGCTACTCCTTGTTCGAAGTGGAGTTCAAGTCCCCCGGCAGCGACAACTCCTTGCCCCTGCTGGCGACCTCGGCCGTGCCGTTCCCGAGCAACGGTGCCGGGTTGGCGGCTGCGCCTGCCGTGCAAGATCCGCTTGAAGTGCTGCAGTTCTCGCTGCCCGATGGCACCCTGGTCACCCGCTTCGGCATGGTTGGCCGGTCCCGCCATGCGCGCGAGCGTGGCGAGGATTGGAACGAGATCGGCTACGGCGTCAACGACACCGTGGACGCGGCGGGCAAGCCGGTGGACAAGGGCCCGGGGGCGCACCTGAACTTCGTGGCGAACTACTTCAAGAACCGCACCTGGGGTGTCGAATTCATCGACAACAGCAAAGTGGCCGGCGTGACCAAGCCGAAGATCATCGTCAACCAGTACTACCAGGAGGCGCAAAGAGGTGGCGGCCATTCGTTCTTCCGCCGCTTCGACGACCCGGGCGTGACCGGCTACGGCTGGATGTCCCCAGGCGACCTGCTGGACGACTCGACCTACACCGCGGGCTTCAATGACGTGACCGCCTGCGCTGTCGTGGCCAAGCCGCCGCAAGGCGCGCTGCTCAAGCCCACCACGGGCTACAACGGCATCATCGGCGCCAACGACGGCTGCAGCGTGGTGCTGGACAACGTCCCCGCGCACTCGGCCGTCGCCGCCAACGCCAATGGCGTGCTGGTGCCCAACGGCGTCAACGTGCCCTCGCGCGCGCTGCAGGTCGGCGATGCGATCGAGTTCACCGGCTCGTTCTTCTCCAGCCGCGCATCTATGGATGCCGTGGGCGACAGCGGCGCCTTCCGTTACTACACCAACGAAGTGACCTACGTGGTCGGCACCGGCCTGCGCCCCTGGTACGGCGTGCAGCCGCGGTTGATGAACACGCCGCTGCCGGCCGAGACCCTGCAGGGCGGCCTGGGCTCGGTGTCGTACGACTACGCGGACAACGCGACCTTCATGTTCCAGCAGCCGAACAACCAGATCGGCATGCAGAACATGCAGCGCTTCATGGAGGGACGCCGCTGGATCCACACCAACATGTACACCGGCGACCACAACGAAAACGGCAACGACCGGAACACCGCGGCGGTGGGGTTGCAAGGTCCGCACTTCAACCAGTCGTCATGCTTCGGATGCCACATCAACAACGGCCGCGGCCTGGCACCGACGACCGTCAATCAACGGCTGGAGACCATGGCGGTGCGCACCGCAACGACCGACGCCAATGGACAGCAAGTGCCGCATCCGACCTACGGCATGACGGTGCAGATGAACGGGCGATCACTCGCCACCGGCGTGTCGCAGGACTGGGGAACCAGCGTTCGTGTGGCAGGCTTCGACGTCAAGACCGTGACGCTCGCCGACGGCACGGCGGTTGAACTGCGCAAGCCCAAGGTCGCGTTCGACGGCCCGACCCCTAGCGTGTATTCGCTGCGCAGTGCCCAGCCGATGATCGGCATGGGGCTGCTCGAAGCGGTGTCCGATGCCGACATCCTCGCGCGCGTTCGCACCACCCCGGACGCGGACGGCGTGAAGGGCCAGGCGAACTACGCGTACGACCCGGAGACCAAGGCCGTGCGCCTGGGCCGCTACGGATGGAAGGCCTCCAAGGTCAGCCTGCGCCATCAGGCCGCTGGGGCGGCCCTGCTCGACATGTCGGTCACGTCGCCGGTCTATCCGAACCGCGACTGCCTGGCGGGGCCGGCCAAATGCACGGCTGCGGCCAAGGTCGAACCGGGGTTGACCGAAGACGCCCTGCAGTTGATCACGCGCTACCTCGGCCTGCTGGCCGTGCCGGCGCAGCGCAGCCTCGCAAGCGGCTTCCCGAAGGGCGTGACGCCGCTGTCCTATCTGGATGTCAATCCGACACAGGTGGCCGCTGGCGCCAAGGTCTTCGACAACATGAAGTGCACGTCTTGCCATACCAGCGAAATGAAGACCGGCAGCGTCTCCGAACTTGCGGAAGCGCGCAACCAGACCATCAAGCCCTACACCGACTTGCTGCTGCACGACATGGGCACCGATCTGGCGGACAACCTCGTCGAGGGTCAGGCGACCGGCAGCATGTGGCGGACCTCGGCACTGTGGGGCATTGGCTATACCGAAAAGGTGGCCGGCAGCACCAACACGGTGGGTTACCTGCACGACAGCCGCGCACGCACGCTGACGGAGGCCATCCTCTGGCACGGTGGCGAGGCGGCGGCGAGCCGGCAGCGGTTCCAGGCGTTGTCCAAGGCGGATCGGGACGCCCTGCTGGCCTTCCTCGGCTCCTTGTGAAGCAAGAAGCAAGAGGCTCCGACATGGACACGACTTCCGATATCGATCGACTCCGGCGCAGGCAACTTCTGACGGCGGCGTTCTCGGCCGCCGCCGCGGCTGGCCTCTCGGCCTGTGGTGGTGGCGGCGCGGACAGCCCTGCCCCAGCACCGGCGGGATCGGGCTCCCCGGCTCCGGCTCCGGCTCCGGCTCCGGCTCCGGCGCCAGCGCCAGCGCCAGCACCAGCACCAGCGCCAGCACCAGCACCGAGCCCGGCGAACAAGAGCGCCAAGCGAGGGATCGCCTACGACCTTGCGACAGCCGAGGACTTGCAAGCGCTCTCGCCGGGTGTGAGCTGGTGGTACGGCTGGGGCCAGCAGGCCAAGAGCACTGTCCCGGCGGATCACGCCGCGCGCTACGGCATGGACTTCATTCCGATGCTGTGGAAAGACTTCAAGGCCGCCGATATCGAAGCCGTGCTCACCGGTGATCCCAGCATCAAGTACCTCTTGCTGATGAACGAGCCGAACCTGACGGATCAGGCCAACCTCACACCGCAGGCGGCTGCGCAACTGTGGCCCAGCTACGAGGCCGTCGCCGCAAAGACGGGCGTCAAGCTGGTCGGCCCGGCGATCACCTGGGGCACGATGGCGGGCTACGCCGATCCGGTGGTGTGGCTCGACGCGTTCTACGCCGCGTACAAGGCGGCCAACGCGAACCGTGCGCCGCAGATCGACTACCTGGCATTCCACTGGTACGACTACGGACTCAAGGATCAGCTGGACCGCTTGCTGAAATACGGCAAACCCTTCTGGGTGACGGAGATGGCGAACTGGCACAACGGCGACGGTTCAGCGCAGATCGACAGCGTGGCCAAGCAGAAGGTGCAGATGGCCGAGATGGTGAAGCTGTGCGAGGACCGCACCGATGTATTCCGCTACGCGTGGTTCACGGGCCGCTGGGACAACGACACCCACTTCACCAGCCTTCTGGGCGCCAACGGTCAGTTGACCGAACTGGGCCAGTACTACATGGGCTTGCCGTTCTCGTCATCATCCGGACCGACACCTCCGGCCGCGGTGACCTGCAGCGACATCATCGGCGGCAACCATGGGCATGAACTGACGGTTGACGCCGCGGACCTCGACGCCACGACGACCAAGGTCTATGACGTCAGGGGTTCTGCTGGACACACGCACAGCGTGACGCTCACGGTCGCCAACTTGCAATCGCTCAAGTCTGGCATGGCAGTCACCGTCACGTCGTCGGAGGAACCTGGGCACAGTCATGTCATCTCGATCAGCTGTTCGTAGTCCTTGGTCAGGCCTCCTGGCCGGCGCTCGAATCTACGCCTCGGGCAGCTCGCGTGGAGACGTGGGGCTCGGCACCGACGGTTCGTTGGGGCGGTCTTCTTGCACGCACCGTTCGGTCCCCGTTGCGCAGCAGGTCCATGACGCGCAAAATGTTGGCCTCCCCAATCTCGACGGAGACACCCCATGAAGACGACCCTGCTCGCCGTCGCACTCGCCCTCGCTGCCGGCACCGCCTTTGCGCACAACTGCCCGAACGAGATGAAGGCGATCGACGCCAAGCTCGCCACCAATCCGAAGCTGAGCGAAGCCGACGCCGCCAAGGTCAAGCAGTTGCGTGCCGACGGCGAAACCGCACACAAGAGTGGCAAGCACGACGAATCGATGAAGGCGCTCGGCGACGCGAAGAAGATCCTCGGCATCTGAGGCGGCGAACGGCGCCGCGCGACGCGACGCTCGGCTCAGCAACCCGTAATTCCTGCGATCGACACGATGTGCACGCGGGGCTATGGGATTGAGCCAACTCGAGCGATCACCTGACCGGCGTCTGCCCCACCGACCGCCGTCGGCGCGATAGGGGTACTGGGTCGGCCTCGGTTTCAGCGACATCGACGGCCGCGTGACCCAGCGGCGCAAGCAGTGCGTCGAGCACATCGTAGGCCTGCTGCAAGGTCTCGACCCCCACCTGCTTCTCGATGCTTGCATAGCGCTCTTCGATCGCCGGGATCATGCGTCGCCCGAGCTGGCGGCTGCGGGCGGTGACGGAGACGCGGACACGGCGCTGGTCGTCCGCCATCCGCTCGCGATCGACAAGGCCGGCCTCTTCCATCCGCAGCAGCACGCCAACGATGCTGGGGCTGGATATCTGGCAAAAGTCGCACAACTGGCGTGGCTCCAGCGGCCCGTGCGTCAGCAGCGCCCGGATGATTCGCCATTGCTGCTCCGTCACGCCGTTCTCGTTCAGGATGGGCCGGAACTGCGCCATCAGCGCTTCGCGCGCCTGCAGCATCAGCTGAGGCAGATTGCGGTGACGCAATGCGGTCGACATGCTCATTCCTCGCAGGGTTCCGTCAGGGGATAGGTCGACACGCGCCCGTGCCGCTTCGGCTCACATCATAGTGAATCTGCGTCGCGCAGCACTTCGGTGGTTGCGCCGTGCCGAGCGGCGGGCGGGATGCCCGACCTTCGGGTAATTCCTGGGCTTGCGGTCCTTGCAGACACTTGACTTACTAACATCTAAGCAAAATAATTACGCATATATTAGCAAGACGGCGACTGGAGATGACAAGCCGTTCGCCACCCACGATCCACGAACGGAGACAGACCCCATGCCCACTTCTCGCCGCCGTCGCGGCCAACTCGCCTGTGCCGCCATCACCCTGGCCTCGTCCGCCCTGTACGCACAGGAGGCAACGCTCAAGGTGTCGCACTTCCTGCCGCCGAATTCCAACTACCAGAAGGGTGTGCTGGAGCCATGGTGCGACAAGCTCGCCAAGGATTCAGGCGGCAAGTTGAAGTGCCAGATCTACCCGGCGATGCAGCTCGGCGGCACGCCGCCGCAGTTGGCCGACCAGGTGAAGAACGCTGTGGCCGACATCGTGATGACGTCGCCGAGCTATTCCTCCGGCCGCTTCCCGTACACCGAGGCGCTGGAGCAGCCGTTCACGTTGCCCCCGGGCGGCCTGGCCGGCAGCAAGGCGATGTGGGAGTACAGCCAGAAGTACGCCACGAAGGACTACGCCGACTTCAAGCTGCTGGCCATGTTCACCGGCAGCGGCGTCATCATGAGCACGTCCAGCAAGCCGATCCTGACCGTCGATGGTTTCAAGGGTGTGAAGCTGCGCAGCCCCTCGCGCAGCGCGGCCAAGCTGCTGACCGCGTTCGGCGGTGCACCGGTCAACATGCCGCCGGCGCAGATCACTGAAGCGGTCTCCAAAGGCGTGGTCGACGGCGCCATGGCCACCTGGGAGCTGGTGCCCGCGGTCAAGCTGCAGGAAGTGACGAAGTACCACATGCAGGGCCCGGCCAACCAGGCGGCCTTCACCCAGAACCCGCTGGTGATGCTGATGAACAAGGCCAGGTACGACGGCCTGTCGCCGGAACTGAAGGCCGTGCTGGACAAGGCCAGCGGCACCTCTCTGGTGGAGATGGCCGGCTCGGCCTGGGACAAGGCCATTGACGACGGCCGCAGGATCGCCAACGACGCCGGCAACAAGACGCTCACCGTCAAGCCCGAGGACTACGAGGCGATGCGCAAGGCTTCGGCTTCGGTCGAGGTCGAATGGGCCAAGGAGGTGGCGCCGAAGGGGTTGGACGGCGCGATGCTGGTCAAGGAAGTGCGGGCCATTGGCGCCAAGTACATGAAGTGACCGTCGCGACCCCGGAGATTCATACCATGGCTGAAGTCATTGAACGCGAGGGCGGCGCCGCGCTCCTGCCCCCTCGGGGGATTGGACGGCTGCTCGACCGCGTGGCCACAGGGTTCACGATGCTGGGTGGGCTGACCTTCTGCACGCTCATCGTGATGTCGATCGTTTCCATCGTCGGACGCAAGTTGTTCTCCGCCCCGGTGCAGGGCGATGTCGAGCTGATGCAGATGGGCGCCGCCGCGGGTGCGGCAGCCTTTCTGCCGCTGTGCGAGCTGTACGACCACAACGTCAAGGTCGACGCCCTCACCGGCTGGATGAGCGATCGCAGCCGAGCGCTGCTCGATACGGCGGCGCACGGGCTGCTGACCATCGCCGCCGTGCTCATCACCTGGCGCACGTCATTGGCGGTGGTCGATGGCTACTCGTCCGGCGAGGTCTCGACTCTGCTGACCGTGCCGATGTGGCAGCCAGTGGCGCTGCTGGTGCCGAGCTTCGCGCTTTTGGCGCTGTGCGGCCTCTACCGCTCCGGCCGTTCGCTGCGCGAAGCGATGAGGAGCGCATCATGAGCGGTATGACGATAGGCCTGACGATCTTCGCCTGCCTGATGTTCCTGCTGGTGTTCCGAATCCACGTCGGCATCGGCATGTTCTTCGCGGGATCGGCAGCGTTCCTGGCCATGAACCACGGCGACTTCAACGCGCTGCTGTTCACGCTCAACAATCTTGCCTACGCTCGCCTGTCCAACTACGATCTGGCGGTCATACCCTTGTTCATGCTGATGGGCCAGTTCGCCACCAACGGCGGTCTGTCCAAATCCTTGTTCCGCTGCGCCGCGGCCTTCATCGGTCACTTCCGCGGTGGCTTGGCGATGGCCGCCACGGGCGCCTGCGCGGGCTTCGGCGCCATCTGCGGCTCGTCGTTGGCCACGGCAGCGACGATGGGGCAGGTGGCGTTGCCCGAACTGCGCGCGCATGGCTACTCCGGGCGGCTGGCCACCGGCACACTGGCCGCGGCGGGTACCCTGGGCATCCTGATCCCTCCGTCGGTGCCGCTGGTGATCTACGCGGTGCTGACGCAGGAGTCGATCGGCAAGCTCTTCGTCGCCGCGGTGATCCCGGGCCTGATCGCGACGCTGGGCTACATGATCGTGATCCGACTGTTCGTCACCATCGACCCCGCCTCCGGCCCCGCCGGCGACAGAGCGAGCTGGCCACAGCGCATGGCGTCGGTGATCGAAGTGCTGCCGGTGGTCGGCGTGTTCGTGATCGTCATCGTCGGCATCTACGGGGGTTGGGCCAACCCGACCGAGGCGGCGTCGATCGGCGCGGCCGCCTGCGGCGTGCTCGCCTTCCTGCGCGGCGGCATGCGCTGGCCGGGGCTGCGCGCCAGCATCATCGGCACCGCCCATGCGACGGCCATGATCTACATGGTGCTGCTCGGTGCCGACGTGCTCAACGCCGGCCTGGCGATCACGCAGTTGCCGGGCGAGCTGGCGCACTGGGTCAAGGGCAGTGGGATGGCGCCGCTGCTGGTGATGACGGCGATTCTCGTCGTCTACATCCTGCTCGGCTGCGTGATGGATTCGCTGGCGATGATCCTGCTCACGATCCCGATCTTTTATCCGGTCGTGATGGGGCTCGACTTCTACGGCATGGCGCCGGTGGACAAGTCGATCTGGTTCGGCATCCTTGCGCTGATGGTGGTCGAGATCGGCCTCGTGCACCCGCCACTGGGCATGAACCTGTTCATCATCCAGAAGCTCGCCAAAGACACGCCGTACATCGAAACCGCCAAGGGCGTGATGCCGTTCCTGGCCTCAGACCTGCTGCGCATCGTGCTGCTGCTGCTGGTGCCCGGCATCTCGCTGTGGCTGGTGCACCTCAGCGCCTGAGCGCGAGAACGGAGGATTCCCGATGATCTTCATGCTGGAGCAAGCGCTGGCCCACCTGCAAGGTGAGCCGCTGGCCACCGAGGCACCCGTCGCACATTGGCAGGCGCTGGCTTCGACCGATCGCCAAGGGCCGGCCTTCCTGCCACCCACCCACGGCACGGTCTACGGCACGCTGCTGAACCACCGAGACGCGCTCGCCGCGCTGGGCGACCAGGTGAACGCCGCGCCCTACAAGGCACCGCCGCAGGCACCGATCCTGTACATCAAGCCACGCAACACGGTGGTCGGCCACCGCGTGCCGGTGGTCGTGCCCGGTGACGCCACCGAGCTCGAGATCGGCGCCACACTGGGTATCGTGATCGGGCGCATGGCCTCGCGCGTTGCCGAAGCTGAGGCATTAGCGTTTGTGGCGGGCTACACCGTCGTCAACGACATCAGCGTGCCGCACGCGTCGGTGTACCGGCCGTCGATGCGTTTCAAGTGCCATGACGGCTTCTGCCCGATGGGCCCGGCCATCGTCGCGCGTTCTTTGGTACCCGACCCCGACGCCCTGGGCATCGCCGTCGCGATCGACGGCGAGACCGTGCATCGCAGCAGCACCGCCGGCGTCATCCGCCCCGTCGCGCGACTGCTCGCCGACGTGACCGAGTTCATGACGCTGTTCCCGGGTGACGTGCTGACGATCGGCGTGGCGGCGGGTGCGCCACGCGCACGTGCCGGCCAGACGGTGACGATCACGATCCACGGCGTGGGCGAGCTCGAAAACACGCTGGTCGCGGGAGGTTTGGAATGAGCCCGCGCGCCGGGCCGCCCCAAGCCGGGCTCACCCCCTCGGGGGGCCGGCGCGAAGCGCCGTGGGGGCAGTCATGAAGCGCGCAAGAGTCGCATACGGCGGCGCGATCCACGCCGCCACCGAACACCCAGCCGGTCTTCGGCTGACCGATGGCCGCGTCCTGGCCGAAGACGAGGTGGTCTGGCTGCCGCCGTTCGAGATCGGCACCGTCATCGCACTCGGACTGAACTACGCCGACCATGTGAAGGAGTTGTCCAAGGAGCTGACGGTCACGTCCAAGGACGAACCGCTCGCGTTCCTGAAAAGTCCCGGCGCGCTGATCGGCCACCGCGGGCAGACGCGCCGACCCGCGGACGTGAAGTTCATGCACTACGAGTGCGAACTCGCGGTGGTCATCGGGCGCAGCGCGAAGAACGTCAGGCGCGAGGACGCGATGCAGTGCGTGGCCGGCTACACCGTCGCGAACGACTACGCGATTCGCGACTACCTGGAAAACTACTACCGCCCGAACCTGCGCGTGAAGAACCGCGACACCTGCACCGTGCTCGGCCCGTGGCTCGTAGCAGCCGCCGACGTACCCAACCCGCACGATCTGGCTTTGCGCACGCTCGTGAACGGCATGGTCACGCAGCAAGGCCACACGAGCAACATGATCTCTGACATCCCGACGCTGATCGAATACCTCAGTTCTTTCATGACGCTCGGCGCCGGCGACGTGATCCTCACCGGCACACCCGACGGCGTGGTCAACGTGAACGTCGGCGACGAGGTCGTCACCGAGATCGACGGCATCGGCCGGCTGGTCAATACCATCGTCGGCGACGCGGCATTCGGTCGATGACTTTCGGCCGCTGAGCCAAAGGAGAAAACACAATGCGAGTTCAACACCTCATCGATGGCAAGGCGGTCGAAGGCCGCGACTACTTCGAGACCGTGAATCCGGCGACGCAGGAGGTGCTGGCCGAGGTTGCCGCAGGAACGGCGGCCGAGGTCAACGCAGCGGTGGCCGCCGCCAAGGCGGCCTTCCCGGCCTGGGCCGCACGTCCGGCGACCGAGCGCGCCGCGCTGATGCGCAAGCTCGGCGACCTGATCGCGCAACACGTGCCCGAGCTGTCCGAGACCGAGACCAGCGACTGCGGCCAGGTGATCTCGCAGACGCGCAAGAACCTGGTGCCGCGCGCAGCGGACAACTTCTACTACTTCGCCGAGATGTGCACCCGCGTCGACGGCCACACCTACCCGACGCCGACGCACCTGAACTACACGCTGTTCCACCCAGTCGGTGTGTGCGCGCTGATCAGCCCGTGGAACGTGCCGTTCATGACCGGCACCTGGAAGATCGCCCCGTGTCTCGCCTTCGGCAACACCGCGGTGCTCAAGATGAGCGAACTCTCGCCGCTGTCGATCTCGCGCTTCGGCGAACTGGCCACCGAGGCCGGCCTGCCGCCGGGCGTGCTCAACATCGTGCACGGCTTCGGCAAGGAGGCGGGCGAACCGCTCTGCGCCCACCCCGACGTGCGTGCGATCTCGTTCACCGGCTCGACGGCCACCGGCAACCGCATCGTGCAGACCGCGGGGCTGAAGAAGTTCAGCATGGAACTCGGCGGCAAGAGCCCGTTCGTGATCTTCGAAGACGCCGACCTCGGCCGCGCGCTCGATGCGGCGATCTTCATGATCTTCTCGAACAACGGCGAGCGCTGCACCGCCGGCTCGCGCATCCTGGTGCAGAAGTCGATCTACGCCGACTTCGCGCAGAAGTTTGCCGAGCGCGCAAAGCGCATCACCGTCGGCGACCCGATGATTGAGACCACTATCGTCGGCCCGATGATCAGCCAGGCCCACTTGGCCAAGGTGCGCGGCTACATCGAACTCGGGCCGAAGGAAGGCGCGGCACTGCTGTGCGGCGGCCTCGATGCGCCGGACTTGCCGGCTTCGATGCGCGCCGGCAACTTCGTAAGGCCGACGGTCTTCGCCGACGTCGACAACCGCATGCGCATTGCGCAGGAAGAGATCTTCGGCCCGGTGGCGTGCCTGATCCCGTTCAGCGACGAGACCGACGCCATCGCGAAGGCCAACGACATCCCCTACGGCTTGTCGAGCTACGTGTGGACCGAGAACCTCGGCCGTGCGCATCGCGTGGCCGCCGCCATCGAAGCCGGCATGTGTTTCGTCAACAGCCAGAACGTGCGCGACCTGCGCCAACCCTTCGGCGGCACCAAGGCCAGCGGTACCGGGCGCGAAGGGGGTACCTGGAGCTACGAGGTGTTCCTCGAGCCCAAGAACGTTGCGGTGTCGCTGGGCTCGCACCACATTCCCCGTTGGGGTGCCTGAAGCAGCGCCGGCTCACATTCAAGGAGACAGTCATGGGCAAAGTTGCTCTCGCCGCCAAGATCACGCACGTGCCGTCGATGTACCTGAGCGAGCTCGACGGCCCGCGCAAGGGCACCCGCCGGGACGCCGTCGACGGCCACATCGAGATCGGCCGCCGCTGCCGCGAACTCGGCGTCGACACGATCGTGGTCTTCGATACGCACTGGCTCGTCAATGCGAGCTACCACATCAATTGCGCGCCCCGGTTCGCAGGCACCTACACCAGCAACGAGCTGCCGCACTTCATCAGCAACCTGGCGTACGCGTTCCCCGGCAACCCCGAACTCGGGCAGTTGCTGGCCCGCGCCTGCAACGAGCACGGCGTCGAGACGCTGGCGCACCCCGCCACCACGCTAGGCCCCGAATACGGCACGCTGGTGCCGATGCGCTACATGAACGCTGACCAGCACTTCAAGGTGGTGTCGGTGTCGGCGCTGTGCATGGCGCACTACCTGAACGACAGCGCGCGCCTGGGCTGGGCGATGCGCCGTGCGGTGGAGGATCACTACGACGGCACCGTGGCCTTCCTCGCCAGCGGCAGCCTGAGCCACCGCTTCGCGCAGAACGGCCTGGCACCGGAATATGCGTTCAAGATCTGGAGCCCTTTTCTCGAAACCCTGGATCAACGAGTGGTGGAACTCTGGCAGGGCGGCGACTGGAAGACCTTCTGCGAGATGCTGCCCGAGTACGCGAGCAAAGGCCACGGCGAAGGCTTCATGCACGACACCGCGATGCTGCTGGGTGTGCTCGGCTGGTCGGGCTACGACGGCAAGGCCGAGGTCGTGACGCCGTACTTCGGCGCGTCGGGCACCGGTCAGATCAATGCCGTCTTTCCGGTCACGCCGCAGGACGGCCATGCGGTGCCGGCGGCCGTGGCCTCCACGGCCACTGGATTTTCAACGGTCGCGACGCGGCTCTAGGCAGCACGACGATGCCCCACCTTGTCATCCTCTACAGCGGCAACCTCGACGCGCGCACCGACATGTCGGTCCTGTGCCGCAGCCTTGCCGACACGCTGCTTGCGCAGCGCGACGAAGCCGGCAAACCCGTCTTCCCACCCGGTGGCACGCGCGTGCTCGCCTACCCGGCTCCGCACTTCGCGATCAGCGACGGCGGTGCCGCCGGGCGCGCCGCGAACGGCGACGGCGACTACGGCTTTGCCTACTTGAACCTGCGCATGGGCCGAGGCCGCAGTGAAGCCGTACAGCAGGGCGCGGGACGCGCGCTGATGGCCGTGGCAACAGCGCACTTCGAGCCCTTGATGGCAGCGATGCACCTGGGCGTGACCCTGCAGATCGACATCGGCGCCGAAGTCTTCGACGCCAAGCACAGCACCTTGCATCCCCTCTTCAACAAGCCCGACTGATCCATGCTGCCGCAAAACACCATCGACCAACTCGCCCGCGAGCTCTACGACGCGCGCAAGAGCCGCAGCCAGGTTGGCCACTTCTCGAAACGATTCCCGGAGATGACGGTCGAGGACGGCTACGCGATCCAGCGCGCCTGGGTCCAGCTCGAACTGGCCGACGGTCGCACCATCAAGGGCCGAAAGATCGGCCTGACCTCGCGCGCCATGCAGCAGGCCAGCCAGATCACCGAGCCCGATTTCGCGCCGCTGATGGACGACATGTTCTTCGAGCAAGGCACCGACATCGAAGCCAGCCGCTTCATCGCCCCGCGCATCGAGGTCGAGCTGGCGTTCATCCTGGGCAAACCGCTGAAGGGGCCGGGCGCGACGCTGTTCGACGTGCTCTCGGCCACCGAGTACGTGACGCCGGCGGTCGAGATCATCGACTCGCGCATCGAGCAGTTCGACCGCGAGACCAAGGTCATGCGCAAGGTCTACGACACCATCAGCGACTTCGCCGCCAACGCCGGCATCGTGCTCGGTGGCCGACCGGTGCGGCCCAACGACGTCGACCTCCGCTGGGTGGGCGCGCTGCTCTACAAGAACGGCGTCATCGAGGAAACCGGCCTCGCCGCCGGTGTGCTCAACCACCCGGCGACCGGCGTCGCCTGGCTGGCGAACAAGATCGCGCCGTACAACGAACAGCTCAACGCCGGTGATGTGGTGCTCGCCGGGTCGTTCACCCGGCCGACGCCGGCAAAGGCCGGCGACAACTTCCACGTCGACTACGGCCCGCTGGGTTCGGTCGCGTTCCGCTTCGTCTAGGCCTCGACATGAAGACACCCGTCAACGCGTTCAAGCAGCTGCTCGACGTCGGCGCGCAGACGCTGCTGGTCCCGGTGGAGAATCAGAACGTGACCTCTTGGCTATGGGGCCGGTCGTTCTGAATTTGGCAACGCGAGCGTGCCCGAATCGGTCTTCTCGCCAGCGCAGACGCTTCCTACACTAGATGTGGGCCCGGAGGGACTGAATGGCGAGAGGGACTCCTCTAAAGATCCTGCCCGAAAGGGTCGATCGTCGGCAGCAGCGGTGCACGACGGTCGCGCGATCATCCTCGTTCCTTGATCCACGTCCATCGCGGGCCTTCCATGTCCTACCTGGGTACGCCAACGCTCGACCAATTGAAGGTCTTTCTCGCCGTCGTCGACGAGGGCAGTTTTGCGGGGGCCGCCCGCCGCTTGTCGCGCGCCACATCCGTTGTCAGCTATACGATTGCGAGCCTTGAAGGGCAACTCGGTATTTCTCTCTTCGACCGCGAGTCCACCCGGAAACCGCGGTTGACCGACGCAGGTCGCGCCGTGCTGGCAGATGCGCGGACGATCTGGCAAAGCATCGACGCACTTCGCGCGAAGGTCAGGGGCCTTCAACAGGGCGTGGAGGCCGAGGTCCGGCTTGCCATCGACATGATGCTGCCGGCGGAACGCGTGGTCGATGCGCTCAACGCGTTCCGCATGGAGTTTCCATCGGTGTCGCTTCATCTTCGTGTCGAAGCGCTGGGCGCGGTCACTCAATTGGTCCTCGACCGCGTGGTGACGATCGCGGTCACCGGGCCTCCCGACGCAGCTGTTGACGGAACCGAGCGCGTCGATCTGGGCAGCGTCACCATGATCCCGGTCGCTGCGCCCAATCATCCATTGGCCCTGGCGGGCAGCAATCCGTCCGGTGCGGGTCGAGCTCACGTCCAGCTCGTCATCACGGATCGCTCGCAACGCACCGAAGGGCAGGATCTGGGCGTACTCGGCACACGCACCTGGCGGTTGGCCGATCTCGCGTCCAAGCACATGCTGCTGAAGGAGGGCATGGGTTGGGGAAACATGCCCGAGCCCATGGTGCGAGAAGACATCGAGGCTGGACGACTGGTTGCACTGGATCTCCCGGACTGCCGAGGCGGGCCGTATCGCTTCTTCGCCACTTACCGAACCGACACGCCGCCCGGGCCCGCGGCTTCTTACTTGATTGCCCGCTTCGCGAGTCAGATCGAGACCTGAGCTCGGGCAAAAAGAAGCTTGTCAAGATTGTCGATCACTACCTTCGAGATGTTGTGACTACCCGCGCCGGGCGATCAAGAACAGAATTTTCCGAGCAGCGGTGTTTGTCCCTTCATCCATGAGCGCCTTGACGGCTCGGTGGAGATATCGCTGCGCAAGAAATCAATCCAAAGGAAGGTTCAATGACGCATTCAAAACCCGTACAAGTCGGTCTCGACGCCATGTTGACGCCAGACAACTGCGTCCTGATGCTGATCGACCATCAGCCGTTTCAGGTCGCCGCGGTCAAGAACATCGATGTCGCATTGATGATCAACAACGTGGTGGCCTTGGCAAAGTACGCCAAGGCCTTCAACGTCCCCACGCTGCTCACCAGCGTCCTGCAGGACCGCGGCGGTTTCATCCTCAAGCCGTTGACGGATGTGTTCCCTGAGCAGGCACCCATCGACCGCACGTTCATCAATACGTGGGAAGACGCTCGCTGCGTTGAATGGGTGAAGAAGTCCGGGCGAAAGAAGATCGTCTTTGCGGCGCTGTGGACCGAAGTCTGTCTTGCCTTCCCAGTGATTCATGCGCTGGGCGACGGCTACGAGGTCTACTTCGTGACCGACGCATCCGGCGGCACCAGCGTCGAGGCGCATGAGATGGGCATCGCCCGCATGATTCAGGCGGGTGCGGTGCCGCTGACGACGGGCGTGTTCGCCGCCGAACTGCAGAGGGACTGGGCGCGGCTCGAGTCGGCCGCAAAGCTCGCACAGATACTTCTGGAGCATGGCGGCGCGAGCGCCAGCAGCCTCGCGTGGGAGTTGCAGCTGCTCGCCGGCCGCCCCGGCGCAGGCGTCTGACGCCACCTGATCCGGGGCGGATGCAAGGGCCTTGACGCCTAAGCAATCGCCCCGCGAAGTCTGGGAGCTTTCAATGAAGACCATGCGGGCGCTGCGATTCAATGCCTATGGACCCCCTTCATCGCTTTCGCTGGAGCAGGTGCCGCTTCCCGAGCTTCGGCCTGGCGAATCCCTTGTCGAGATCCACGCATCCGCCGTCAATCCGAGCGATGTGAAAAACATCGCCGGTCTGTTCAACGCCACGTTGCCGCGTGTTCCCGGCCGCGACTTCGCGGGTGTGGTGGTTGGTGGAGAGGCCTCGTGGCTTGGCAAGGAAGTTTGGGGCAGCGGTGCAGGTTTCGGCATGACGCGCGACGGAACCCACGCAGAATTCGTTGCGGTACCCAGCAGTTGGTTGTCCGAGAAGCCGCCCGGGCTTTCGATGGCGCAGGCGGGCGCCATTGGCGTTCCGTATCTCGCCGCCTGGTCAGCGCTGGTGCACGCTGGCCGAATTCAGGCGGGAGAAACGGTGCTCATTACCGGCGCGCTCGGCGCGGTAGGCCGCGCCGCCACGCAGATCGCACACTGGAAACAGGCCAGGGTAATCGGTGCCGACATCTCGGATCAGCATTCTGACGCCGATGTGTTCATCGACACCCGGACCAAGGATCTGCCAATGTTGGTAGAGACGCTGACCGACGGCAAAGGGGCGCACCTGGTGCTCGACACCGTGGGCGGCCCCGTGTTCGAACCGGCATTGAGATCCCTGGGGTTGGACGGCCGGCAGATCGCCATCACCAGTGTCGGTAGCCGACGGGTTGAATTCGATCTGATCGATTTCTATCACAACCGTCAAAGGCTGATTGGCGTCGATACGGCCAAGCTCAGTGGCGTTGAGATCGCGCAGATCATGGATGCTCTGCGCGTCGGCTTCGAAGCGGGCGCGCTGAAGCCGCCCATCCTCAAAACGTGGCCGTTGCCCCACGCGATCGATGCCTATCTTGCGGTGGCAAACGGTGCGGCTTCCGCCAAGCACGTTCTGCTACCGAACAGCGCAGTGGCAATGTGAGCCAGACAACATGTCGCGCACCGGGACGAACGTCCGTTCCTTCCACGGTCGTGCTCGTGACTTGCAGCTTCGCCCTGTTAATGGGCGCTCGACAGGATGGATGCACTACAGCAACGCAGTGAAGTCCGAGTTGTCGTTGGGGTCGTGTCGACCACGGCGAGCTTGTTGCCAGCGTCGGCTCTCGGCCCACTGGCTCGGTAACTTTCACCCATCGAGGAGTTCGCCCGAAGACGCAGCTAGGCGCCAAGCTCTGGGCGGTCGTCGTCAATCGAAATGGCTTCCGCGGGAAGCGACACCGCGAAACGGCATCCGTGTCCCCCCTCGGCATGTGTTGCGACGACGGCTCCCCCTTGAGCCTCGACAATCTCGCGTACGGCCTGGAGCCTGATGCCGACGCCGTCCTCAATACCAGCACGGCCACGCGGATCCAGAACAAAAGGATCAAGGATCGCGCCCGCCGCCTCTCGCGAGGTTCTCTGTCCGCTGTCGACCACGGTCAGGAGCAACTTGCCGCCAACGACCTCCGCTCCCACGTCTATCCGTCCGCCGTTGCGCGTGTACACAGACGCATTGGAGAGAAGGTTCATGACGATCTGGGTGAGTGACGCCGGATCGCTATTCATCACCAGTGGTGCCGAGATCGCTGCTTCCAGGGTCTGCTGTCGCCTGTCCATCGCGGGCCGGCAGGCCTCGACCGCGTCCTCGATGGACTTGGCAGCGTCAAAGGTCTGGCGCTCCTGCAACAGCCGGCCGATGCCGACGTGAGGCTGATCGAGCAGCTCGCTGACGAGGCGTGACAACTTATCCACCTGTTGTTCGATGATGGCTTGGACGCGAGGCAGCAAGGTCTTCTCGGTACCAGGAAGACCCAGCGTCGCCGCAGCAAGTCGAATGGGTGCGAACGGGTTGCTCAACTCGTTCGCGACCATCGCGAGCATCTCTGACTGTCGACGCCGCGCCTCTTCGGCGGCGGCCATGAGTTCCTGAGCCCCCAGGGCGGCCAGCACCAGCTGCTCGTTGGCTTCGCGCAGCTGCTCGCGCCGCTTGGCGTCTTCAGCCGTCGTCAATTCATGGTGAGTCGGCCGTTGATGCGGTGACCGAGCGGCCTCTGTCGGCACGCTCGCCGGGCCCGGCGCTTGATCCGTGTGAAACACAAACCCGCCCGCCTCCTGCTTCTTGGCAAGATACATCGCCGTATCGGCCCGATCGATCAGCGTTTTGGCATCGGCTCCATCCTCCGGATACCCCGGGTGCAAGAGGCTCGTTAAGGATGGCACAGGGAGGTGCGGCTGCACACGGTGAAGTGGGCCAAGCGTGGCCCGCAGTCGACGTCGGATCGTGGCTACGGTTGGGCCTGGCAGAAGTTGCGCGAGCGCATCCTCAAGCGCGACAACTACCTGTGTCAGATTTCGCTAGCGCAAGGATGGGTCGTGCCGGCTACGGAGGTCGATCACATCATCCCGAAGTTCGAGGGCGGAACAGATGACCCGTCGAACCTTCAAGCGGTGAGCCATGACGAGCACGAGAAGAAGTCTAGAGCCGAGGCAGAGCATGCACGCGAACCGTAGGCGGGGGGTACTTCGCACTTTCGGTGAAATCGGTCCCCTGACCGAGCACTGCCCTTTTTTTTCACACCTGCATTTCGTGACCCAGCGACAAACCCATGCCGGCCCACCGCAAACCGACCAACGTCCTCGCCCTGAACGGGTCGCTACGCCGAAATCCGGGGCGTCACGCCGATCGCCTGGTCGAGCCGACGCCGCGTGGCCCGGTGAGTAACGAACCGCCCGTCACGATGAGCGCGATCGAGGCGATTTGCTGGCGCGAGATCATCGCGAAGTGCCCCGCCGGCGTGCTCGGCAACTCCGACGAGCCGCTGCTCGAACTGGCGTCGAAGCTGCTGGCTGCGGTGCGCTACGGCGAGCCGGCGGACCTGTCGAAGCATGCGCCGTTGCTGATCAAGACGCTAGGCCTGTTGGGCATGAGCCCGGCGGATCGATCGCGCGTTAAAGCGGCCGTCGGGCCGCGTGCGCCGAGCCCGCTCGATGAGTTCGACGATTGATCCTCGCGCGGGCGACGCTACTCAGTTAGTCAAGTGCTCACGTTCTCCGCGAGACTTGATACTGATACGCCTACTTCGGTTGCCTCTGTGCAACCTCGGCAGCGTCCACGATCAGATGACCGAGCTTTAGAACCGCCTCGTCTTTGGCAGCGGCAAGCTTCAAGGAGCGAATTTGGACGATTGCCGAAGGACGCGAGTCGCTCTCAGTAGGCCCGCTTATTCCACCGGCAAGCCCCATTTCGAAGCTGAGCATCCATTTCCCCGTGGTAATCCCTTGATGGGCAATGAGCGCTTCGGTGACCTCTCGAAGTTCAAACGCGTACTCAGTGGCTTCAGCCATGATGGGATTCTGATGAGAATGGAACAACGTACAACATCTCGTTCACCTTCTTAAGCATGGCGCTGGCAGTGCTTGCGACACCAAGTTCGTTGTGAGAGAAGAAGAAGTGAGAGGGATCGGTCTTTGCAACCGATTCATGCGCCCACATTACTTGCGCAAAGCAACTAGCGGCCTCTTCCCGAACTTGCAAGAGTGCTCGCGACAAGCCATCGCGCTGACCGAGGAAATTTGCCACTGCGGTGACAAGCAATTGATTGACGCTGACGCCCTCCATAACGGCACGCTCGGCGGCCATTCGATGCAAGGTTCTAGGTACGCGCAACGCGATCTTTCCACTGTGATCGCTCGCGTCGATCGGCTCGGGAACTCGATGCCCTGACTCCAGCGCGGCAGCAACCCAAGCAGTCGCGGCCGCGTTGAGTTCGGTCAACGCTTCGTCTGCCGTCTCGCCTTCCGCGAAGCAGCCCGGAAACTCGTGAATAGAAGCGGTATAGCCTCCATCAGGATCGGGCACGAGCCGACGCCCATACGCCTTAGCCACAACTTGGCTCGCGAGGGCTTCAGTCGCTTGTATCGTCGTCATCGTCGTCTGACTCTTCTGTGTCATCTGTTTCGCCGTTTAGCAGGATGAATTGCTTCCACTCGTCAACGTCGTCGAGTAGCGCATTGATGATGCTCCGCGCGGTTCCCTGTTTCAGCGATGCGTGTTTCGGGATGCTTAGCGGTGGGCTGAGGGCCGGATCGAGCTTTCGGATGTATGTCGGTTCATTCGTATTGCCAGGTTTCTTTCGCCGCCCCAACTGCTTTGCCAGCCGGATGAGGTCACGCGGCTTGAGCCCGACGCAGTTCTGCCGAAGGTGGCGCAGTTCCTGTTCGATCTTAACCAGCTTTTGCTTCTGCATGATAGTGTGGGCGATATCACCATAGGTCAACCCCTCAAGGGACTATCTCACGCTGGAGAGTCGTTCTTTTTCAATTTGTCGGCGTTCTCGATGAGGCCGACGAGCCACCAGTCCGCTGAACTGCTCAACGGACGCGTCTGTCCACCGGTATTGATTTCTGAACGTGGTTCTGAACGTGAATGCCACATAGTCAAATGGGTTAGCTCCTTGTGAGAGCTAACCCATTGATTTCATTGGTCGGGACGGCGGGATTCGAACTCGCGACCCCTTGCACCCCATGCAAGTGCGCTACCAGGCTGCGCTACGCCCCGATGAAGAGCGGATTATAGATTGATTCGCTGCCGGCTCAGATCAGCAGCAGGCCGCGGATCGAAATCAGTTCTTGGCGCATCTGCGGCAGCGACAACGCGATCGTCGCGACTTCGGGCTGGGGAATCGCCTCCAGGGCGCCGGCTTCGGCGGCCTCCTTCTCTTCGGCCTCGAGCTCAGTGATCATCTCGTCGAGATCGATGGCGCCGTCCTGCGCCTCATCGGCCGGGGCAGCGACTGCAGGTCCGCGGGCCGTGCCCGATTCGGTCAGCCGATTGCGCGCACCGCTGATGGTGAAGCCCTGTTCGTACAGCAGGTCGCGAATCCGGCGGATCAGCAGCACTTCGTGGTGCTGGTAGTAGCGGCGGTTGCCGCGCCGTTTCATCGGCTTGAGTTGGGTGAACTCCTGCTCCCAATAGCGCAGCACGTACGGCTTCACGCCGCACAGATCGCTGACCTCACCGATGGTGAAGTAGCGCTTTGCTGGTATGGATGGGAGCGCTTTCTCCATGAAAATCAATGAGTTCAGGGCAGAAAGCTAAGACTTTACTCGAACTCCTCCTCGGGCGGTATGTCACCTTGCACGACTCCCTTCAGTTTGTGACTGGCGTGGAAGGTGACGACATTGCGCGCCTTGATCGGGATCGCCTCGCCGGTGCGCGGGTTGCGTCCCGGGCGCGGCGCCTTGCGGCGGATGTTGAAATTGCCGAAACCCGACATCTTCACATCGTCGCCCGACACGAGCGTCGCGTGGATCAGGTCGAAGAAGGCCTCGACCATGTCTTTCGACTCTCGCTTGTTCAGGCCGAGGCGTTCGAACAGCAATTCGGCCAGTTCGGCCTTGGTGAGCGTCGGGGTCTCCAGCGTCGGCAGCATCACCAAGCTGGGCGGCGGATCGCCGTCTCCCGCGTTGGCGGGCACGTTCGGATCGTCGGGTTGGCTCATGTGTCAGCCCCGCAGCCGCACGCCGAGCCGCTGGTCCAGCGCGGCGAGCACATTGGCGACCGCAGCATCGATGCGTTCGTCGGTCAGCGGCGTCGCGTCGTCGAGCAGTTCGAGGCGCACGCTCAGGCTGCGCTCGCCGGGGCGCAGGTCGGCGGACGGCTGCGTGGGCTTGTAGATGTCGAAGAGCTTCAACGAGCGGATCAGGGCCTGCTGCTCGGCACCGCGAATGACCTGCATCAGCGCGTCGTGCGTGACGCTCTCGCCGGCCACGACCGAGATGTCGCGCCACACCGATTGCTGGCGCGGGATCGGCGTGAACATCGGCAGGTCGCGCTGCGTCAGCGCCATCGTGTCGAGTTCGAACAGCTGCGGCGCCACCGGCAGGTCATAGGCCTGTCGCCATTTCGGGTGCAGCTCGCCGGCAAAGCCGATGGCCACGCCGTCGACTTCGACGCGCGCGCAGCGCCCCGGATGCATCGCCGGGTGGTCGGCCGGAGTGAAACTCGCGACACGCGGTGCCAGCAGGAGCTCGATGTCGCCCTTCAGGTCGAAGAAGTCGACGGCGCGCTCCTTCGCACCCCATTGCGGCGCGTCGACGCTGCCGTAGACCAGCCCGGCAAGTCGCACCGGCTGCGCGACACCGGCCACGCTCGTTTCGCCATCGGCCACCTGCGCGTCACGCAGGAACACGCGTCCGGCTTCGAACACACGCACCCGCGTCGCCTTGCGTGCGAGGTTCAGGCGCAGCACGCCAACCAGGCTGCCGAGCAGGCTGGAGCGCATCACGGCCAGGTGGCTGGCCATCGGGTTGACGAGGCGCACCGGATTCGGATTGCCCGCGAGTTCGTGCTCCCAGCGCTCTTCGACGAAGCTGAAGTTGATCGTCTCCTGGTAGTCGAGCGCGGCCATCTGGTGGCGCAGCGTGTCCAGGCCGCGCTGCGATTCGCTGCGCACGCGGGCGGTCAGCGCGGCCACGGGCGGCGTGTCCGGCAAGGTCTGATAGCCGAGCACGCGGATCACCTCTTCGATCAGGTCTTCCTCGATCTGGAGGTCGAACCGCCAGCTTGGCGGCGTGACGGTCAATCGCCCCGGCTCGCTCGTGAACTGCAGGTTCAGGCGCTGCATCGCGCCCTCGCACTGCGCTTGCGTGATCGGCATCCCGATGACCTTGGCGGCGCGGTCCACCCGCAGGGTCACGGGGCTGCGCGTCGGCAGGTTCAGCGTCTGGTCGTCGATCGGCCCGGCCTCGCCGCCGCAGATGTCGATGATCAGCTGCGTGATGCGTTCGATGTGCTCGACGGTGAGCGCTGGGTCGACGCCGCGCTCGAAGCGGTGCCCGGCATCGGTCGTGAAATTGAAGCGCCGCGAGCGCCCTGCGACCGCCTCGGGCCACCAGAACGCGGCCTCGACGTAGACATTTTTCGTGTCATCCGACACCGCGGTGGCATCGCCACCCATGATGCCGGCGAGCGACTCGACGGCCTTCGAATCGGCGATCACGCCGACCTGGGCATCGACCTCGATCGTGTTGCCATTGAGCAGCTTCAGCGTTTCACCCGCCCGGCCCCAGCGCACCGTCAAGCCGTCGTGGATCTTGTCGAGATCGAAGATGTGCGACGGCCGGCCGTATTCGAACATCACGTAGTTCGAGATGTCGACCAGCGCCGTCACCGAACGCTGGCCGCAGCGTGCCAGCGCGTCGACCATCCACGCCGGCGTGGCCGCACGTGTATTCACGTTGCGCACGATGCGGCCCGAAAAACGCCCGCACAGATCGGGCGCTTCGACCGTGACCGGCAGCGTGTCGCCGTGTGTCACCTTCGCGGGCGGAAACGTCGGTTGCCGCAACGGCGCGCCGGTCAGCGCCGACAGCTCCCGCGCAATGCCGTAAACGCTCAGGCAATGGCCGAGGTTCGGCGTGAGCTTGAGCGTGAGCAGGCGATCGTCGAGCTTCAGGTGCGCGCGGATGTTCTGCCCCACCGGCGCGGCTTCGTCGAGGATCAGCAGGCCGCCATGGTCTTCCGACAGCTTCAGCTCGCGCGCCGAGCACAGCATGCCCTGGCTCTCGACGCCGCGCAGCAGACCGAGCGTGATCACGAAGGGCTTGCCACCGGCGTCAGTCGGCGGCAGCGCGGCCCCGACGAGTGCACACGGCACCTTGATGCCGGCGCGCACGTTGGGTGCGCCGCAAACGATGTTCAAGCTCGTGCCGGTTCCGGCATCGACCTGGCACACGCTGAGGCGATCGGCATTCGGATGGCGCGCGACCGACAGCACCTGCCCGACGACGACGCCGGTGAACGGCGGCGCTGCCGGCCTGGATTCTTCGACCTCCATGCCAGCCATTGTCAGCACATCGGCGAGCGCGTCGCTGGTGATCGGGGGGTTGCAGAACTCGCGCAACCAGGACTCGGGGAATTGCATCGTTCGTGAAACTCTGGTGGGCTCAGTCGAACTGAGTCAATTGAACTGGGACAAGAAGCGCAGATCGTTCTCGAAGAACAGACGCAGGTCGCTGATGCCGTAGCGCAGCATCGCCAGCCGGTCGATGCCGGAACCGAATGCGAAGCCGATGTGGCGCTCCGGGTCCAGACCCATGTGGCGAATGACCTGGGGATGCACCTGGCCGGAGCCCGAGACTTCAAGCCAACGGCCGGCGAGCGGGCCGGTCTCGAACATGATGTCGATCTCGGCGCTGGGCTCGGTGAACGGGAAATAACTCGGCCGGAAACGCAGCTTCAACGCCTCGGTCTCGAAGAAGGCCTGGATGAAGTCCAGGTACATGACCTTCAGGTCCTTGAAGCTCACTTGCTCACCCACCCACAGGCCTTCGACCTGATGGAACATCGGCGAGTGGGTCGCGTCGCTGTCCACGCGGTAGGTGCGGCCCGGCGCGATCACGCGGATGTCGGGCATGGTCGCTTGGCCGGCGTACTTCTTCGCATGCGCCTGCGCGTAGCGGATCTGCATCGGCGAGGTGTGCGGGCGCAGGTTCAGGTAGGCGCCGTGTGCGTCCTTCAGGTCGACGTAGAAGGTGTCCTGCATTGAACGCGCCGGGTGGTTCTCGGGGTTGTTCAAGGCAGTGAAGCTGTACCAGTCGGTCTCGATCTCCGGGCCATCGGCCACGTCGAAACCCATCGAGCCGAAGATCGCCTCGATGCGTTCGCGGGCACGCGAGATCGGGTGCAGGCCGCCTCCGTCGCCGCGCTTGCGGCCGGGCAGGCTCACGTCGAGGGCTTCGCCCTTCAGCTGCGTCTGCAGTTCGGCATCGGCCAGCGCATCACGGCGTGCGCTGAGCGCGGCTTCGATCTGCTGCTTGGCCGCGTTGATCAGCGCGCCGCGGGCCTTCTTTTCATCGGGCGCGAGCGCGGCCAGCGCCTTCAGCTGCTCGGTGATGCGGCCCGCCTTGCCGAGGTAGCGGGCCTTCGCGTTCTCGAGATCGGCCGGCGCCAGCGCACGCTCGAAATCGGCCTGCGCTTCTTGAACCAGAGGGGTCAGGTCATTCATCAGTTTAATGCCGCACAAACTAAAAAGGCCGCACACGAGGCCGGCCTTGAGGAGCTCACCGACCGGCAGAACCGGTCGGCTCCATCACACCGCACGGCGCAAGCGCCGCACAGTGATCGATGTTCAAGCGAGCTGGGCCTTCACCTTCTCGACGATGCTGGCAAATGCTGCCGGATCGTGGATGGCCATGTCGGACAGAACCTTGCGGTCGATCTCGATCGACAGCTTCTTCAGCCCGGCCATGAACTTGCTGTAGGTGACGCCATGGCTGCGGCTGCCGGCGTTGATACGGGCAATCCACAGGTGACGGAATACGCGCTTCTTGGTCCGGCGGTCACGGTAGGCGTATTGCCCAGCGCGCATGACTGCTTGCTTGGCAATGCGGAACACGTTCTTGCGGCGGCCGCGGTAACCCTTGGCGAGTGCGAGAACCTTCTTGTGACGTGCGCGGGCGGTGACACCACGTTTGACGCGAGGCATGTGATTTCTCCTTGAAGAAGGTTACAGGCCAGCAAAGGGCAGCATTTGCTTCATGTGCCCCATGTTGGTCTCGTGCACGTTGACGGCGCCACGCAGGTGGCGCTTGTTCTTCGTGGTCTTCTTGGTCAGGATGTGGCGCTTGAACGCCTGGCCCCGTTTGACGGTGCCGCCTGGTCGAACGCGAAACCGCTTGGCTGCGCTTTTCTTGGTCTTCATTTTGGGCATGACTGCTCCTTCTTAATTGCTCCTGCAGGCGCCGGCAAAACTCTTGCCGTCTTGTAAGCCTGCAGTCGCTTCTGGCAGCGCGCTGGCGACCAAGCCAACGTGCTGAACTCTGTCTACAACCTCTATTGCTTGCGCTTGGGCGCCAGCACCATGATCATCTGCCGCCCTTCGAGCTTGGGCATGTGCTCGACCACCGACACATCCGCCAACTCATCGCGAATGCGCTCCAGCAGGCGCATGCCGATGTCCTGGTGGGTGATTTCGCGGCCGCGGTAGCGCAGCGTGACCTTGCCCTTGTCGCCGTCTTCCTCGATGAAGCGGCGCAGGTTGCGCATCTTGATCGCGTAGTCGCCTTCGTCGGTCCCCGGGCGGAACTTCACTTCCTTGACTTCAATGACCTTCTGCTTGCTCTTGGCCTCGGCCGCGCGCTTTTGCTCCTGGTACTTGAACTTGCCGTAATCCATCAGGCGGCAGACCGGGGGATCGGCCTGGGCGACGATCTCGACCAGATCGACATCGGCCTCACCCGCCAGGCGCAATGCCTCGGTGATGCTCACGATGCCCAGCGGTTCGTTCTCGGGGCCGTTCAGACGTACCTCGGGGGCCATGATCTCCCGGTTGAGGCGGTGTTTGCGCTCTGCGTTGGGAGTACGGCGGTCAGCAAAAGTAGCGATGGTCAAAACCCTTCAACAGACCCCAAGGCAGCGGGGCCCGAACAGTGAATAAGCACGCACCCGTGAAAGCGACCTGCGCCACCGTCTGTGGCAGCTTGGGTCATTTCTACAGTTTTTGGGCGATGTCAGCGGCGATCTTCTGGTTGAAGTCGGCCAGTGGCATCACACCGAGGTCCTGGTTGCCCCGGGCGCGCACCGCAACGGCCCCGTTTGCCTTCTCCTTGTCGCCAACGACCAGGATGTACGGGACCTTTTGCATTGAATGCTCACGGATTTTATAGGTTATTTTCTCGTTGCGCAAATCGGAGACGACTCTAAGTCCTTGTTTTTGCAGTGTTTTGGCCACTTCCCGGGCGTAGTCGGCCTGCCCGTCGGTGATGTTGAGCACGCTCACCTGCACCGGCGCCAGCCAGGCCGGCAGCGCGCCGGCGTGGTGTTCGATCAGCATGCCGATGAAACGCTCGAAGCTGCCGACGATGGCGCGGTGCAGCATCACCGGGTGCGCACGGCCGCTGGACTCGGTCACGTACTCGCCGCCGAGGCGCTCGGCGGTATTGAAATCGACCTGCATCGTGCCGCACTGCCACTGGCGGCCGAGCGCGTCCTTCAGCGTGTACTCGATCTTCGGGCCGTAGAACGCGCCGTCGCCGGGCGCGACCACGAACTCGCAACCGGAGCGGCGCATCGCCTCCATCACCGCGAACTCGGCCTTGTCCCACAGCTCGTCCGAGCCGACCCGGTGCTCGGGGCGGGTCGCGACCTTGTAGATGATGTCGGTGAAGCCGAAGTCGCGGTAGACGGCCTTCAGCTGCTCGGTGTACGCGACGCATTCCTCGAGGATGTGGTCCTCGGTACAGAAGATGTGGCCGTCGTCCTGCGTGAAGCCGCGCACCCGCATGATGCCGTGCATCGAGCCGCTGGGCTCGTTGCGGTGGCACTGGCCGAACTCGCCGTAGCGGATCGGCAGCTCGCGGTAGCTGCGCATCTGCGACTTGAAGATCAGCACATGGCCCGGGCAGTTCATCGGCTTGAGCGCGTACTCGCGCTTCTCCGACTCGGTCGTGAACATGTTGTCGCGGTAGTTGTCCCAGTGGCCGGTCTTCTCCCACAGGCTCTTGTCCAGAATCTGCGGGCCTTTGACCTCCTGGTAGCCGCAGTCGCGGTAGACCTGCCGCATGTACTGCTCGACTTGCTGCCACAGCGCCCAGCCCTTCGGGTGCCAGAACACCAGCCCGGGCGCGAACTCGTCGATGTGGAACAGGTCGAGCTCGCGCCCGAGCTTGCGGTGGTCGCGCTTCTCGGCCTCGTCGAGCATGTGCAGGTGCTGCTGCAACTCGTCCTTGGTCGCCCAGGCCGTGCCGTAGATGCGCTGCAGCATCTCGTTGCGGTGGTCGCCACGCCAGTACGCGCCGGCGACCTTCATCAGCTTGAAGTGTTTGAGCTTGCCGGTGCTCGGCACGTGCGGGCCGCGGCACAGGTCTTCGAACGCGCCTTCGCGGTACAGCGACACGTCTTCACCGGCCGGGATGCTCGAGATGATCTCGGCCTTGTAGTGTTCGCCGATGCTCTTGAAATACGCCACTGCCTCGTCGCGAGGCAGCACGCGGCGTTCGACCTTTTCGTCCTTCTTCGCGAGCTCGGTCATCTTCGCTTCGATCGCGACCAGGTCTTCGGGCGTGAACGGGCGCTTGTACGAGAAGTCGTAGAAGAAGCCGTTCTCGATCACCGGGCCGATCGTCACCTGCGCATCGGGGAACAGCTCCTTCACCGCGTACGCGAGCAGGTGCGCGGCCGAGTGGCGGATCACCTCGAGGCCGGCGGCATCCTTGTCGGTGATGATCGCCAGCGGCGTGTCGGCCTCGATCCGGTAGCTGGTGTCGACGACACGGGCCTCCGCGCCCTGCCCCACCCGGCCGGCGAGCGCCGCCTTGGCCAGGCCAGAGCCGATGGACGCGGCGACTTCGGCCACCGTGACCGGGCCGGGGTATTCACGCTTCGAACCATCGGGCAGTTGAATGGCGATCATGGGCAGAGCTCCAGAAACGAAAAAGCGCGGACTGAGCCGCGCCTTGGGTCGAACGAAAAAGGAAAAATCAAGCGTGGTTGAAGCGCGCGGCCAACCCAGCCTCCGTACGGAAGGTGGTAGTTCGCGGTGTCATAACCTGCATTGCCTTTCTCGCCCTTGTAGTCGTTGAAGCCGCGATTCTACATCGGCAGGATCGACACATTGGCGGTGCGCTCGATCAGCCACAGCGCGCCGACGAGCATCGCCGCGAACGACCCGCCGCGGATCGCGAACGCACGGTAGCGCGGCCGCTCGCGCAGCACGAACAGCACCGCGGTGACGCTGACCACGATCAGCAGTTGCCCCAGCTCCAGGCCGGCGTTGAACTGCAGCAGCGCCCACGCGAACGCCGACGCCGGCAGGTTCAGTTCGGCCAGCACGCCCGCAAAACCGAAGCCGTGAATCAGCCCGAAGCAGAACGTCACGACGACGCGCCGGACCGGAAAGATCGGCCAGACATTGTCGAGCGCGGCCAGGATGATCGTCACCGCGATCGCCGGCTCGATGAACGCGGGCGACAGCGACACGACCTGGGTGGCCGCGAGTGCCAGCGTGATCGAGTGCGCGACCGTGAAGGCCGAGACAATGCCAATGACCGGCCAGACCGCGTGCGCGAGCCTGTCGACCGGTCGCCAGCCCTCGGGCGTGCGCCGCATCACCGACGGCAGCAACAGGCACAGCAGGAACAGCACATGGTCGTAACCGGTGAGGATGTGCAGCAGGCCTTCGCGGACAAAGCCGCTGGCCTCATGGGATGGCGGCGCGGTGCCGCGCGCGGCGGCCGGCGCCACGTCCGCCGGCGTCAGCATCGCCAGGGTCGCCGGCTGTCCGGCACGATTCACCTTGGCGATGCCGCGATGCGTCGCATCGACCTCGCGCAGCAGCGCGTACCTGATCGCCGGCGCCTCGCGCAGCACGCAGCCGGACGACAGGAACATCACCGCGTAGGCACCATCGTTGCGGCGCTCCAGCGCGGTCGACTCGAGGCGCAGCGGGCAGCCGGCGATCTGCAGGCGTGGCAGCGCATACGCCTGAATGCGCGGCCAGGCGGCCTTCACCTCGCCCCAGGTCAGTCGACCATCGTCGTTCGCGTCCAGCCCCAGCGCGACATCGAGATCGCGCAGCGCGATGTCCCAGCGCAGCGCGAGCTGCCGGTCGCCGACGTCGATCTGCAGGTACGCGTCGCTCGCCTTATGGGCCTGCGCGCCGAGGCCGAACACGCACAGCGCGAATGCGAGCAGCAGGCGGCGAATCACAGCAGCCCCTCGATGCGGCGGTCGCGCAAACCGATCTCGCTCGCGAGCTGCCGCGCCTGCTGCAAGGCCGCCGCGTCGCCGCGGGCGCGGGCCGCCTGCGCCAGCACCAGCAGGTCCAGCGGCTCGCGCTGCTGCGCCGCGTTGCCGCGCGCGAGCTCCCACGCGCGCTTCGCGTCGCGGTCGACCGCCAGCGCAAACATCGCCTGCTCGCGGCCATGGAAGACCTTCGCATCGGGGCGCTCATTCGCCAGCGCGATGCGTTCGCGCATCTCGGCCACATCCGGGGTGGCCGACGCCGCGCCCGCCTGTGTGCCGGCAATGGCCAGGCGCAGCAGCACGGCATCGCTGCGCGTCTGGCTCTTCAGCAAGGCCAGGGCCTGCGCCGGACGCTGCTGCTCGATCAGGAAATCGGCATAAGCCAGTGTTGCGTAGGCATCCGGTGCCAGCTTCAGCGCCGCCTGGTAGGCCGCGTCCGCGGCCGCGGTGTTGCCGGCGCGCTGCTCGAGCTCGGCCAGGCTGGTGGTGAGCCAGGCCGCGGTCGCGCCCGACAGCCGCCGGTCCGCGAGCAGCGAAACGAAGCTGCTGCGGGCGCGTGCGACCTCGCCGCGCAGCGCGGCGTTCTCGGCCAGGCAGGCATTCGCATGCAGCGCGACGCCGGCGCGCGCGACCTGCTGACAGGCGGCGTCCGAGTCGGCATAGCGGCCCTGCACGCGGCGCACCGTCGCGAGCGTGAGCCAGGCCTGCGGACGCGGCAGCCCCGGCCGCGCGACCAGTCGCTGCAGGCTCGCCGCCGAGGCGTCGAATTCGTGGAGGTATTGCTGCAAGGTGGCGCGCATCATCAGCACGCCGTCGGGCATCGAGGCCTCGTCCTGCCACGGCGCGAGCGCCGCCATCGCCATGCCGGCGAAACGCGGGTCGCCGAGCTCGTGCGCCTGCTCGAGGTAGCGTGTCGCCGCGGCCAGCGCCAGCGCCGGATCGCGCGGCGCATTCGCCAGCTGCTGACGCAGCCGGCGCGCTTCGGCGCGACCGCCGTTGATCGCCGCGGGCAGCACGTCGATGACCTCGTCCTCGTGTGTCGGGACGATCGGGGTGGCGGCGACGGGCATGCTGGTCGTACCCAACGCCACGAGCAGCGCCAGAAGAAGTGTTCGCATGATCGCTCCAGCGTGCGCCGAACCGAAGTTCGGCGCACGCGTCAGGGCCAGTCTCAGTTCACCGGACTCGGCTCGGCCGCATCGTCGGTGGCCGGCGTCACCGCACTCACATCGACCGGCTCCAGCGCATCGGCCGCCGATGCGATCAGCGCCATCAGGTAGCTGACGAACGCCGGAACCGACGAGTTCACGGTGGTCGGCACCTGCTCGGTGGCCGGCGGCGGCGCCGGGCTGTCGTCGCCGCCACCGCCGCAGGCCGTGATGAGCACCGCGGCGACGCACAGCAAGGAAACAAGGATCTTGTTCATGCGAGCCTCCTCACTGCGCGCCGGGCAGCGGCGTGCCGATGTACGGGAAAGCCGGCAGCAGCGGCCCGGCGGCCTTGACCTTCGCCCCCGCCTGGTCGACGCCATCGTGCAGGCCGAACACCGCCGTGCCGAGCGGCGCGGCCGAGGGCTTGCAGGTCGCGCCGAGCTGGTAGGTGTCGGCGTCGCCGTTGGCCACGCACAGCCCGCCCATCACCGCGATCAGCGAGATGTCGACCACATCGTCGTTCGGACGCCGGCCGTTCGGATAGCCGGCCAGGTCCTGTGGCGCCGGGCCGAGCAGGCCGCCGAGCAGACCGAGGCGGTTCTGGCTCGCGTACGGCGTCGGCGCGATCGCGGTGTTCAGGCGCAGCATCTCCGAGGCCGTCACGCTCACCGGCTGGTTCACGCCCTTGATGCCGGTCAGGAAGGTCGTGACCAGGTCGGTTCGCGGGAAGTTCGTCGGCGCGATGCCTGGCGCACCGAGCGCGATCTCGAGCAGCGCCGGCAGCGTCGGGTTGGTCACGTAGTTCGCGAACTGGCCGTCGTCCTTCGGCTTGGACGCATTGAACTTGTCCTTGTCCGGCAAGCCGATCACGACCTCGTTGACCAGCGGCATGCCCAGGCGCGAGACCTGGGTCCAGGCGCCGCCCGAGACCGACGCGGTCTGGTGGCCGGACTTCGGTGCGCCGCTGAGCAGGCTGCCCTGACGCAGGCTGGCGGTCGTCCACCCGCCGATCACCGGGTCGGTGCCAGCCGTCAGACAGGCCGTCGGCACTTCGACCGCGAGCGTCGTGACGTTCTTGTCGGCGAGCGAATCCGCGCCCGCGTCTCTGTTCGCGTTGTCGAGCAGGAAGGCCGCGCTCGGCACGTTCACCAGATCGAAGATCACGCCGAGGTTGACGGCGAACGGATCCTTGCGCTGGCCGACGAACAGCTTGCCCGGCGTCGCGCAGCCCGGGATGTTGACGGTGTACACGTGCTTGTCCGCGTAGGCCGCGTAGTTCGGAATCGTCTTGGTGCCGATGTTGTCCGAGGGCTTGTCGAAGGTCGCGCTGCCGCCACTGGCGTTCGTGACCGCGGCCTTGGTACCGGTGCGGCGGTCGCCGCGCACCACGTTCACGGTGAAGCTCTCGTTGACGTTCAGCGCCGCGCCGTTCGGATCGCTCACGCCGCCGAACTGCGTCAGCGGAATCGCCACGTCCTTGCCGCCGACGGACAGCGTCTTGCCTTTCAGCGTGTTCTTGAACTGGAACTGGAAGGTGATGTCTTCCTTGCCGTCGCCGTTGTTGTCGACATGGATCTCGTAGAGCGCGTTCGGGTCGAGCTTGAAGTAGTTCGGGCCGCCGTACGCGTCCTGCAGCGGCAGGTAGTCGGCGATCAGCGTGACGAAGCCGGTGCGGCCGGGCTCGTAGCTGTTGAACATGTAGAAGTCGGTCGCGTCGATCTTCGGCGTCGTCGTGATCGACGGCGCCTCGCGGTGGCTGGAGGCCAGCACCGTCGTCGAGCCGGCAACGAGTGCCGCGGCGGCCGCGCACAGCGGCAACAGCCGCATTGATGTCAGTCTTGTCATGTCGTCATCCTTTCCTGCAGTGGTGTGTGCGACGCAGCGCGATCGTGGGATCGCGCATCACGTCTGTTGGGCGCTTACGCGCGCCCTTCACTGCCGGATGCAATGCGAAGAAAGATTTCTTCGCGGCGGCACGAGGACTGGCCGAGTCAGATAGGCGTGCGGGCCTGCTTCATGCGCTGAGCGACCTCCTGCCGCAGTTCGCGCCGCATGCGCGCGGCCGCGTCGCGGCGGCGCTGGTTGTCGGTGACGAGCACCAGCGGCGGCACGGCAACGGCCCTGCGCTGCTCGTCCATCGCGACCATCGTGAAGAAGCAGCTGTTCGCGTGCCGCGTGCTCTGCGTCTGGATGTTCTCGGTCACCACCTTGATGCCGACTTCCATCGAGGTCGTGCCGGTGTAGTTCACGCTCGCCATGAACGTGACCAGCTCGCCCACGTGGATGGGCTCGCGGAAGGTCACCTGGTCGACCGACAACGTCACCACGTAGCGGCCGGCGTAGCGGCTCGCGCAGGCGTAGGCCACCTGATCGAGCAGCTTCAGGATCGTGCCGCCGTGCACGTTGCCGGTGAAATTCGCCATGTCGGGCGTCATCAGCACCGTCATCGTCAGTTCGTGTTTCGGCAGGTTCATGGTCGGCTCCAAATCAAACGAGGGGTTTCACGTCGATGTCGGCATGGCCGCCGACCCAGGCGGCGAATTCGTCGCGCAGGCGCTCGCTCTCGGCGAGCGCGCGCGACCAGGCCTTGACGCGTCCGGGCACGTCGTCGCCGAAGAACTTGAAGTCGGCGCGATCCGGCAGCTTGGCATTCGGCAGGGTCGCGATCCAGGCCGGGTTCGGCGACAGCACGATCACGTTCGACAGCGCCGCGGTCGCACGGTGGCGGTGCTTGAAGAACTTGTCGAGCCAGCCCGGGATGACGCTCTGCTGGAAGTGCGGGTACAGCACCAGCGCCGGTTCGGGCCCGTCCGGCATCGAGGCGTAGTTCAGGTGCAGGTGGTAGTCGGTGATGCCGCCGTCCCAGTAGGTGCCGAGCGGCCCGCCCGGGATGTTGTGCACCGGGTCCAGCCAGTACGGGATCGAACAGCTCGCCAGGATGCTGAGCGGCAGGTTCTGCGTGGTCAGCGCCGCGGTGTGGGTGCGGTAGTCGTGCAGCGAGATCGGCATGGCCTCGCGCGGGTCGGAGAAGATCACGCGCTCCCACCATCCGCTCATCGCGCGCCGGCTCAGCGCGTTGGCCGCGAACGCGCCCGCGTAGCTCAGCGGCGTGCTGATGCTCGAGAGGGCGCGGCCGTGACGGCGCAGCAGGTGCCGGCCGCGGCTGGTGAACACATGCAGCCGAAAGCGCGGATTGCTCAGCAGCTCCTGCGTGCGCTCGCCGAAGCGCGCCACCAAGTTCGCGCCGAAGACATCGCTGACATGGCGCGGGGTCGGCGGCTTGCCCGGCGCGTGTTCGTAGTCCTGGTGCAGGTAGTCGTCGGCCATCTGCGCGAGCGCCTTGGCCGGGTTGTCGAGGCAGGCGGCCGCCATGCGCCAGGCGCCGATCGACGCACCCAGCAGATGAACCGGCTCGGTGGCGCGGCTCAGCCACTCCCCGAAGATGAACTGGTCGAGTGCGTTCAGCACCAGGCCCTTCGGCCCGCCCGCCGCCGCGGGAATCGCGCGCACGTGCTGCGCTCGCAAGCCATGCGCGCGCAGCGCCTGGATCGCGCGCGGGCCGGCGTGGACGCTCAGGGCTTGCATGCCCCGGACTGTATCGCGACGACCCGTTTCAGCGCTTGCCCTGCAGGCGCGCAAACGCATCGGCCATCGCCGAGCCGCCGGCTGCCGGCGCGGCCGCACGGCCCGCCGCCACACGCTCGCCGCGGGCCGGCGCACGGTAGGCGTTGTTCGCGCCGCGCTCGCCGGCGGGCACCGGCTTCGCATCGAGCTTCATCGTCAGCGAGATGCGCTTGCGGGCCAGATCGACCTCGAGCACCTTGACCTTCACGATGTCGCCGGTCTTCACGACCTCGCGCGCGTCGTTGACGAACTTGTTCGCGAGCTGGCTGACGTGGATCAGCCCGTCCTGGTGCACGCCGAGATCGACGAAGGCGCCGAACTGCGCGACGTTGCTGACCGTGCCTTCGAGCGTCATGCCGGCTTGCAGGTCCTTGATGTCCTCGATGCCGTCGTTGAAGCGTGCAACCCTGAAGTCGGGGCGCGGATCACGGCCCGGCTTCTCGAGCTCAGTGAGCACGTCTTTCACGGTGATCGCGCCGAAGCGCTCGTCGGCGAAGGCCTCGGGCTTCAGCGCACGGATCACGTCGCTGCGCCCCATCACCTCGGCCGCGGGCTTGTTCAGCGCGCCGAGCAGGCGCTCGACGAGCGGATAGGTCTCGGGGTGCACGCCCGACTGGTCGAGCGGGTTGTCGCCGCCGCGGATTCGCAGAAACCCGGCGCTCTGCTCGAAGGTCTTCGCGCCCAGGCCGCTGACTTCCATCAGCTGCTTGCGGCTGCGGAACGCGCCGTTCGCGTCGCGCCAGCGCACGATGCTCGCCGCGACCGCGCCGCTCAGGCCCGAGACGCGCGACAGCAGCGGCGTCGACGCGGTGTTCAGGTCGACGCCGACCGAGTTGACGCAATCCTCGATCACGGTGCCCAGGCTCTTCATCAGCTCGCTCTGGTTCACGTCGTGCTGGTACTGGCCCACGCCGATGCTCTTCGGGTCGATCTTCACCAGTTCGGCCAGCGGGTCCTGCAGGCGCCGCGCGATGCTGACCGCGCCGCGCAGGCTCACGTCGAGGTCGGGCAGCTCCTTGCTCGCGTACTCGCTGGCCGAATAGACCGACGCGCCGGCTTCGCTGACGACGACCTTCTCGAGCACCGTGTCCGGCGCGATCTGCGCGATGCGCTTGATCAGGTCGGCCGCGAGCTTGTCGGTCTCGCGGCTCGCGGTGCCGTTGCCGATCGCGATCAGGTTCACGCCATGCGTCGCGCACAGTTTCGCGAGCGTGTGCAGCGAGCCTTCCCAATCGCGGCGCGGTTCGTGCGGGTAGACCGTGTCGGTCGCGAGCACCTTGCCGGTCGCGTCGACGACCGCGACCTTGCAGCCGGTGCGGATGCCCGGGTCCAGCCCCATCACGACACGCGGGCCGGCGGGCGCGGCCAACAGCAGGTCGCGCAGGTTCTCGGCGAAAACCTTGATCGCCACGGCTTCGGCCTCTTCGCGCAGACGCGAGAACAGGTCGCGCTCCAGGCTCAGGCTCAGCTTGACCTTCCAGGCCCATGCGATGCACTTGCGGATCAGGTCGTCGGCCGGTCGCTTCGCGTGGCTCCACTTCAGGTGCAGCGCGATGCGCCCTTCGGCGAGCGAGATCGACGGCGACCCGTTCGCCGCTGCGGCGTTCTCGTCGAGCACGAGCTTGGCGTCGAGCAGCTCGAGCGTGCGGCCGCGGAACACCGCGAGCGCGCGGTGCGAGGGCACGGTGCGGATCGGTTCGGCGTAGTCGAAGTAGTCGCGGAACTTCGCGTTGTCGGGGTTGGTCGCGTCCTTGCCGTCCATCAGCTTGCTCTGGAACAGCGCCTCGCTCCACAGCCAGTCGCGCAGGCTGCGCACCAGCATCGCATCCTCGGCCCAGCGCTCGGAGAGGATGTCGCGCACGCCGTCGAGCACCGCGTGCGCATCGGCGAAGCCGGCGTCCGCATTGATGAACCCGGCGGCCTCGGTCAGCGGCGTCAGCGTCGGATCGGCGAACAGCTTGTCCGCGAGCGGCTCGATGCCGGCCTCGCGCGCGATCATCGCCTTCGTGCGGCGCTTCTGCTTGTAGGGCAGATAGAGGTCTTCGAGCTCCTGCTTGGTCGGCGCGGCGTCGATCGCGGCACGCAGCTCGGGCGTCAGCTTGCCCTGTTCCTCGATGCTCTTGAGCACCGCGGCGCGCCGGTCTTCGAGCTCGCGCAGGTAGGAGAGCCGCGCTTCGAGTTCGCGCAGCTGGATGTCATCGAGGTTGTCGGTCGCTTCCTTGCGGTAGCGCGCGATGAAAGGCACCGTGGCGCCGCCGTCGAGCAGTTCGACGGCGGCATTGACCTGAGCCGGCCGAACCTTCAATTCGGCGGCGATCTGCAGAAGAATCTTGTGGTTCAAGGGACGTGGCTGCGGACGATGCCGCGCGGGAGCAAATTGAAGCGGCGCAGTGTGCCACAGGCACTGCGCCGCTCCCGGATCACGGTGCCGAGGCGGCCGGTGCCGGAGGCGCCGGCTCGATCGTCGTCAGTTCACGGTAGATGCCGCCGGCGCTCGCGCTGCCGCTGACCGTGCCCGCACCCTTCATGCGCAAACGGCAATCCTTGGCTTCGTCACCGGTGAGCGCCTTGCAGCGCTCGAACTGGTTGCGCCGATAGTCGGCGTTCCCCTCGTCGAGCAGCCCGCGGCGCGCCACATCACGGGCCGCGCCGGCCTCCTTCAGACAGGTGGCCTGGTCCTGATTGGACTTGCCGCTCAGGCACACCGCGCGTTCGCGCTCGTAGCGGGCCTGGATCTCGGCCGAGGTCGGGCTGGGGGTGGCGGCCATCACCGGGCCCGCGCTCAGCAGCAGGCCCGCCAACAGACATCGCATCGGAAACGAGGATTTTTGAATCGTGGTGTGCATGACGAACTCCGCTGTCGTTGACATGCCACCAATCTAGGCGCCGCGTCACGTCACGGGTATCGGACACCGACCCGCCTGCGGGGCGCCTGCGCCGACGTCGCTGTAGGACATCGCCGCATCCGCGCGGCGGCCCACGGGTCAGCGGGTCAGGCCAGCCGCGCCAGCACGCCGCGCGCGGCGGCCGCGCCGCTGGCCATGCACGCGGTCAGCAGGTAGCCGCCGGTCGGCGCTTCCCAATCGAGCATTTCGCCGGCACAGAACACGCCGGGCAGGCCCCGCAGCATCAGCCCCTCGTCCAGCGCCTCGAAGCGCACCCCGCCGGCGCTGCTGATGGCCTCATCCAGCGGGCGCGGCCGGACCAGCGTCAGCGGCAAGGCTTTGATTGCCGCCGCGAGCCGGTCCGGGTCGGCGATGGTTTCACGTGGCAGCAGCTCATGCAGCAGCGCGGCCTTGACGCCGTCGATGCCGAGCCGGCTTTTCAGGTGTGTCGACAACGAGCGCGAGCCGCGCGGCCGCGCAACCTCGGCCTGCACGAATTCGGCGCTGCGCCCGGGCAGCAGATCGAGGTGGATCACCGCGCTGCTGTCGGCCGCGATCAGGTCGCGTGCGAGCGCCGACGCGGCATAGATCAGGCTGCCTTCGACCCCGCCCTCGGTGATGACGAATTCGCCGGCCTGCTCGAACACCGTGCCGCTCGCCGCCCGCACCGACAACGCGACCGTCTTCATCGGATGCCCGGCGAAGCGCGTGCGGAAAAACTCGCTCCAGCCGGCCACATCGAAGCCGCAATTCGACGGCTGCAGCGGCGCGACGTCCGCGCCGCGCTGTGCCAGCAGCGGCACCCACGCGCCGTCGGAGCCGAGCCGGGCCCAGCTGCCGCCGCCGAGCGCGAGCACGACGGCGTCGGCGGTCTGCGCGGCCTCGCCGCGCGGCGTCGCGAAACGCAGCAATGCGTCGTTCGCTGCATCCCAGCCCAGCCAGCGGTGCCGCATGTGGAACACGACCCCCGAGGCCCGCAGCCGCGCCAGCCACGCGCGCAGCAATGGCGCGGCCTTCATGTCGATCGGGAACACGCGGCCCGAGCTGCCGACGAAGGTGCTGACGCCCAGGGCCTGCGCCCAGGCACGCAGCTCGGCCGAGCCGAACGCACGCAGCATCGGCTCGATCACGTCGCGCCTCGCGCCATAGCGGCCGGTGAACGCATCGAAGGGCTCGCTGTGCGTCAGGTTCAGCCCGCCCTTGCCGGCGAGCAGGAATTTGCGGCCGACCGACGGCATCGCGTCGAACAGATCGACCTGCACGCCGCCCGCGGCCAGCGCCTCGGCCGCCATCAGGCCGGCAGGGCCGCCGCCGATCACGGCGACGCAAGGTGTCGAGGGCTGGTGGGACATGGGTTGTGCGCAGATGCGCCAAGAGCAAGGCGGCGCAGTGTGGCACAGCGCCACGTAAGAATCGGCTCGGCACACCGACCTCACCGCTCCCGATGCGATGCGCAAGGAGCGCCCGATGATCCCGATTCCGTCCCCTGCGCTGCCCTGCGGCCTGCTGCTCGCGCTGGCGCTGCTCGCCCCGGCCCAGGCCGCGCCGGCCTGCAGCGCACGCAGCGCCGCCACGATCACGCCGGTCGTCGAGCTCTACACCTCGGAGGGCTGCAATTCGTGCCCGCCGGCCGACCGCTGGCTGGCCAGCCTGAAGGCCGATGCGCCGGTCGTCGCACTGGCGTTTCACGTGGACTACTGGGATCGTCTCGGCTGGAAGGATCGCTTCGCCAGCCCGGCGTTCACGCGGCGCCAGGCCGAGCAGCAGCGCAGCAGCGGCGCGCGCTTCAGCTACACGCCGCAGGTGCTGATCGACGGCGCCGACCGCCCCGACTGGCCAGCCGCGACGCCAGCCGCTTCGCGCTCGCGCCCGGTGGCGACGGTCGACGCACAGCTCGTCCGCGACGGCAACCGCGTCACCGCGACCGTCACGCCGCGGCCCGGCGCCCCGGCGCGCCTCGCGGCGTATTGGGCTGTGACCGAGCAGGCCCACGTCAGCGCCGTGAAGGCAGGCGAGAACGAAGGCGTGATGCTGCACCACGACTTCGTCGTGCGCGACTACCGCCCGGTGAGCGCCTGGGTGGCGAAGGCGGCCGACGCCACAACGCTCCAGTTCGATCTGGCGGGTGCCAGCGACCCGGCGCACCCGCGCCAGGTCAACCTGGTGCTGGTCAACGCCGACACCGGCCGCCCGGTGCAGGCCGTCAAGCTCGGCTGCTGATGGAGCCCCCGTCCACCGGGTACGGAGTCCACCCTCGCGGGCCGGCTTGGGGCGGTCCGGCGCTCGGCCCGCTGTTCGCTATTCCACAGCGGCGCGCAACTGGGCGCGCAGCGCGTCGCCCAGCTCGGGCTTGTGCGCGAACGGGTCGGTCGGGTTGCGCGGGGTCATGATGTCTTCCAGGCGCACCTGCACGCTGGCGAGCGATTTCGGGTGGCTGTAGACGTAGAAGTGGCGCTCGGCCACCGCATCGAACACGTTCTGCGCAACCTGCGCCGCCGTAACCTTGCCGCTGCTCACGGCCTTCTCGCTCATCGCCTTGCCGATCAGCTGGCTGCGGGTCAGCTGGCGATCCTCGCGCATCTCGGCCGGCCGGTTGCGGTGGCTTTCGACGATGCCGGTCGGCACGAAAAACGGGCACAGCACCGACGCGCTGATCTGGTCGGTGACGAGCTTCAGATCCTGGTACAGCGTCTCGCTCATCGCGACGACCGCGCTCTTGGTCGCGTTGTAGACGCCCATGTTCGGCGCGTTCAGCAGGCCGGCCATCGACGCGGTGTTCGTGATGTGGCCTTCGTAGCCCGGGTCCTTGGCGGCGGCCTCGAGCATCATCGGCGTGAACACGCGGATGCCGTGGGCCACACCCATCAGGTTGACGCCGACGACCCACTCCCAATCCTTCAGCGTCGTCTCCCAGATCAGCCCGCCGGCACCGACGCCGGCGTTGTTGAAGACGAAGTGCGGCGCGCCGAAGCGCTTGAATGTCGCGGCGCCGAGCGCTTCGACCTCCGTGGCCTTGGCGACGTCGAGCCGGAACGGCAGCACCTGCGCGCCGAGCGCGCCGATCTCGGCGACGGCCTTGTCGAGCGCGTCCTGCTGCACATCGGCCATCACGATGTTCATGCCCAGCCCCGCGGCGATGCGCGAGGCCTCGAGGCCGAAGCCCGACGCCGCGCCGGTGATCACTGCCGTGCGGCCCTTGAAGTTCTTCATGGTGACGATTCTTTCAGACGGAGACAAGTTTCTTGATCTGGAACGCGATGCGCGGGAAGTGCACGTGGACCGTGCCGGCGCGCTCGTCGGTGCGCGCGATCACGACCTCTTGCGGGCCGAGCCCGACCAAGCGGCCGATCACCGGATCGTGCGCGTAGTCGGTCGGCGTGACGGTGACCTCGTCGCCCTCGGCGAGCCCAGTTTCGGCAACGAACGAGGTCGCCGCCGTCATGCCCTGCGCGGCCACCGCGATCGCCTCGGCACTGCTCATCATCGTGAACTCGCCGCGCCCGAAGCCGCTCACCTTTTGGTACCAGGCCTGCAGGCGCGGATAGGCCTCGAGCAAGGTCGCCACCGGCGGCGCGAGGCGAATGAACCACACCGATTGCGCGGCCGAGAAGTCGGCGATGCTGGGCAACGCGCCGAGCAGGAACGGCCGGCCGTCGTCGAGCAGGTGTTCGAGCCGCCCGAGGTAGGTGTGCAGCTGCGCGGCGCCGTCGGCCAGCGTCGCGCGCTTCAGGTTCGGCGACATCGCCGCGCGATCCGCGCCGAAGGCCTTCAGCGCCTCGGGCGGCGCGCCGGCGAGCACGTGCGTGATGCCGGCCGGCTGCATCGTGAACGGCACGGCGGTCCAGAACAAGGTCGTGTCGGCCCACTGCGCGAGGATCTCGGCCATCCCCACGGTCGAGGCCGGGTACAGCGGCGGTTCGGGGTTCAGCGTGTCGATCACGCGGCACATCAGCGTGGTGTCGCAATAGATGTCGGCACCGATCTGCATGAACGGCGTGCGGCGGTAGCCGCCGGTCAGCGCCATCACGTCGGGCTTGGGCAGGATCGCCGGCACGATCACCGAGCGCCAGCTCATGCGCTTGAAGCCTAGGATCAGGCGCATCTTCTCCGAGAACGGCGAGCCGGCGTAGTGGTGAAGAATCAACTCAGTCATGTGACTACGCTCCGTGCGGCATCGCGCGCTGGATGAGGGAATCGAACGCGATGCCCGAGGGCAGCGTGCCGAAGACCTGCGGCCCGCCGCCGGCGAGGCGCGAGCGGCAGAAGGCGTCGAACGTGAAATCGGGCGCATGGCGGCGCAGCAGCGAGGCCTGCACCGCGAGCGCCACGTCCTGCGCGAGGCGACGCGCATCGGCCTCGTCGCCGGCGCCGTCGGCCAGGCGTGCGAACAGCGCGTCGGCGAATTGATCGAGCAGCTGACTTGCCCCGCGCGTGGTGGCGAGTTCGGCTTCCAGCGCCTGCAACGGATCGCCGCTCTGGCCGCCGCCGCGCTTGCGCAGCGCGCGCATCAGGTCCAGCGCCATGATGTTGCCGGCACCCTCCCAGATCGAATTCAGCGGCATCTCGCGGTAGATGCGCGCCATCACGCCCTCGCCGTGCTCCTCGACATAGCCGTTGCCGCCCAGGCACTCCATCGCCTCCTGCGCGAGCGCGCTGCCGCGCTTGCAGACCCAGAACTTCGCGACCGGCGTCAGCACGCGCCGCATCAAGGTCTCGAACGGATCGTCTTGCTTGTCGACGGCACGCGCCAGCCGCATCGCGAGCGCCGTCGCGGCCTCGGACTCGAGCGCGAGGTCGGCGAGCACGTTCTTCATCAGCGGTTGATCCACGAGCAGCTTGCCAAAGGCCTGGCGCTGCGAAGCGTGGTGCAGCGCGAGCGCCACCGCGCCGCGCATCAGGCCGGCGGTACCGAGCGCGCAGTCGAGGCGCGTCAACATGCCCATCTCGAGGATCTGCGCGACGCCGCGGCCTTCCTCGCCGACACGCCACGCAAGCGCGCCGTTGAACTCGACTTCCGAACTCGCGTTCGCCTGGTTGCCGAGCTTGTCCTTCAGGCGCTGGATCGCGATCGCGTTGACAGCGCCGCCCGGCAGCACGCGCGGCAGGAAGAAGCAGCCGAGGCCCGCCGGGGTCTGCGCGAGCACGAGGAACGCGTCGCTCATCGGCGCCGAGAAGAACCACTTGTGGCCGGTGAGGCGGTGGCACGCGCCCCACGCGTCGTTCGCGACGAACTCGGCACGTGTCGTGTTCGCGCGCACGTCCGAGCCGCCCTGCTTCTCGGTCATGCCCATGCCCATGGTCACGCCGGTCTTCGAGCCGACGAACGCGAGGCGCGGGTCGTAGCGCGTGCTCGCGAGCTTGTCGAACCAGGCGCCGAACACCGGCGCGTTGTCGCGCAGCGCCGGGGTCACCGCATAGCTCATCGACACCGGGCACAGCACCGAGGGTTCGAGCTGCGTGAACATCAGGAAGCCCGCGGCGCGCTCAACGTGCGCGCCGCTTTGTGGCCCTTCGCGCTCAATGTGCGCGCCGGCACCCTGCGCCCACGGCGTCGCGTGCAGGCCAGCCTCGATCGCCGCGCCGAGCAGCGCGTGGTAGCTCGGATGGAACTCGACCGTGTCGGTGCGGTGGCCGAAGCGGTCGTGGGTGTGCAGCTCGGGCTTGTGGACGTTCGCGAGCCTCGCATGCGTCTGCATGGCCTCGCTGCCGAGCAGCGCGCCGAAGCTCACACGCCCCGATTCATCGGCACCTGGCAGGTGAAATGCGAGCGCATCACGCAGCGCGCGGTCGCCCGCGTACACGTTGTGCCCGACCAGCGGCGTTGGCTGGTTCGTCACCTCATGCGTGGCGCTGCCCATGGCTCAGACCAGCTTGACGACCTGCTTGCCGAAATTCCGGCCCTTCAGCAAACCGAGGAAGGCCTCGGGCGCGGCCGCCAGGCCTTGTGCGACGCTCTCGCGGTACTTGAGCTTGCCGGTGGCAACCAGCGTGCCCAGCTCCTTCAGCGCTTCGGGCCAGAACTCCATGTGCTCGCTGACGATGAAACCCTCGAGCGTGAGCCGGTTCGTCAGCAGCAGCTGCGGCTGCTTCAGCGGGATCGGTTCGCCGTCGTAGCCGCTGATCATCCCGCACAGGGCGATGCGGCCGAACGCATTCATGCGCGGCAGCACCGCGTCGAGCACCGCGCCGCCGACGTTCTCGAAGTAGCCGTCGACGCCGTCGGGCGTCGCGTCCTTCACTGCGTCGTACAGCGACTTCGCATCTTTGTGCGCCTTGTAGTCGACACAGGCATCGAAGCCAAGTTCGCCCACCACATAGCCGCACTTGTCGGCACCGCCGGCGATGCCGACCGCGCGGCAGCCACGGGCTTTCGCGAGCTGGCCGACCGCGCTGCCGACCGCGCCGCTGGCCGCACTGACGACGATGGTCTTGCCAGCCACTGGCTTGCAGATCTGCGTCAGGCCGTACCACGCGGTCACGCCCGGCATGCCGACCGCGCCGAGGTAGGCCGACAGCGGGATGTGCGTCGTGTCGACCTTGCGCAGCACGCCCGGCGTGCCGGCGTCGACGACGCTGAACTGCTGCCAGCCACCGAAGCCGACGACCTTGTCGCCGACCGCGTAGGCCGCGTTCTTCGACGCCACGATCTCGCCGGCCGTGCCGCCCTGCATCACCGCGTTCAGCGGCTGCGGCGCAGCGTAGCTCTTCGCGTCGTTCATGCGGCCGCGCATGTACGGGTCCAGGCTCATGAAGTGGTGCCGCACCAGCACTTGGCCGTCCTTCAGTTCCGGCGCCGCGGCCTCGACGAGCTTGAAGTTGTCCAGCGTCGCCTCCTTGTCGGGACGTGACACGAGGTGGATCTGCTGATTGGTGGTCATCAATGACTCCTTGAAATTCAATCGGTGGAAAGCGGCGGCTGCAACGGGTGCACCGCGGTGGCACTGACCGGCAGCCGCTTGACGTACTTGAAGGTCCCGGTCGCGTGCGTGCAGGCGCGGCCCTTCGCATCGAAGATCGTGGCTTCGGTGAAGGCCATCGTCGCGCTGCGGTGCATCAGCCGTCCCTTCGCGACGAGCGGACCGGTCGCGGGCTGCATGAAGCTCGTCTTCATCTCGATCGTGACCACACCCATGTCGGGCTGCACGCTGCGCGCCGCGGCCGCCATCGTGACGTCGAGCAAGGCCATGCAGGCACCGCCGTGCGTCACGTTGAAGCTGTTCAGGTGCTCGGGCTGCGCGGTGTAGCGCAGCTCCGATTCGCCGCCCTCGAAGCGCTCGAGCGTGAAGCCCAGGTGCTCGATGAACGGAACGTGAACGCCGAAGGGGATGCTCATCTCGACACCTGCCTGCGCGCTTTCAGGCCGCGCCGAGCACGACGCTGACGCCGCCATCGACCGCGAGCCACTGCCCGGTGATGTGCTTGCCGGCCGCGCTCGCGTACAGCAGCGCGATGCCCTTCAGATCGTCCTCGTCGCCGAGGCGGCCGAGCGGCGCCTTCGCGGCCATCTTGTCCTCGCCGAGCGAGGTGATCAGCCCGGCGGCCATCTTCGTCATGAAGAAGCCGGGGCAGATCGCGTTGACGGTGATGTTGTACTTGCCCCATTCGGCCGCAAGCGTGTGCGTGAAACCAATCACCGCGGTCTTCGAGGTGTTGTAGGCCAGCGTCTGCATCTCCGGCGGGTTGCCATTCAGCCCGGCGATCGACGCGATGTTGATGATGCGGCCGCGCTTCTTCGGGATCATGTAATTGCGCGCGACCTGCTGCGACAGGATGAAGTAGCCGCGCACGTTGAGGTTCATCACCTTGTCCCAGGCCGCGACCGGGTGGTCCTCGGCCGGTGCGCCCCAGCTCGCGCCGGCGTTGTTCACGAGGATGTCGATCGCGCCCAGGCGCTCCAGCGTTTCGTCGGCCAGGCGTCGGGTGTCTTCTTCCTTCGAACAATCGGCTGCGATCCAGCGCGCATCGATGCCGCTGGCCTGCAGTTCGGCCGCGGCCTGCTCGAGGTCTTCGGCCTTGCGCGAACTCAGCATCACCTTCGCGCCGGCCTCGCCGAGCGCACGCGCCATCTGCAGGCCGAGGCCGCGCGAGCCGCCGGTCACGAGGGCCGTCTGGCCGCTCAGGTCGAAGAGTTTGTGGATGGGTGTGCTCATGGTGTTGACTTCTCGGTTGACGGTTTGTCGTCGCGCATGCGGGAGCGTATCCAGACCAGCAGCGCGCCCGCGACGACCAGCAGCGCGCCTCCTATCGCGATGCTCCAGCCGACTGAATCGTCGCTGCGTTGCACCGCCAGGCCGACACCGAACGTGGCCAGGCCGGCGTAGACGAGCACCCAGACCCAGACTTCGATACGTGTTGTCTTCATCTCAGTTGCTCCGCCACACTTCGCTCGACCCACGACGAATCAGACGTTCGGGTGCGGGGATGGACCGCTTGCGGCCCGATGTGGCTGTTCGTGAACATCCGCTCTGGCCTGGCTCCGGCGCGTCGCGGCAAGGGCTGCCCGCCGGGCGCTCATGCGGTGGCGGTCGGTGCTGCGCACCGACTGCACTGCGCTGCTCGGTCCGAGGTCGCGCCGCTGAACTCACTGCGTTCGCTGCGCTCTCTCCGCTCAAACAGACGCGGCGAGTCAGTCCACGAAGCGC
>Ga0307517_10000707_pt1 | contig 57427 bp, 61 predicted proteins | sample 23_EM_MG_FD_194515 | JGI IMG/M metagenome (GOLD analysis project Ga0307517, IMG submission 194515) | Populus trichocarpa ectomycorrhiza microbial communities from riparian zone in the Pacific Northwest, United States - 23_EM | ecosystem: Host-associated > Plants > Roots > Unclassified | place... | reverse complement strand
TTGGACAACCCTGAGCTGAGCAGGGTGCTCGCGAAAGGTCAGAATGGTTGACGGGTGTCCTCTGGCTTTACATTATTCTACTTAACTAAAGCGAGAGACACCCTATTCTGATAACCAACGATCCTCGTGAGAACTTATTGAGTGAAGCTTTCAGGCTTAAGGATATTAAGTTTGACCGCTTGATTCTACTTTGAATTATCCTTATCTTTATTTTTATCCTTACTTCTACTTTGAGTCTTCGGTGCGGTCGCAATCTTAGGATCCGTCTTCCTACAGAGTGCCCCCGTTACAACGCATTATCGCCTCCGTCACCAGAGCCAGAAACCCACAAAACCCCAGACAAAACAACTCCCCCCCCCAACCCCCCCAACAGACAAGAAACCCCCATGCCTAGAACCCCAAACCCCCTACCCCAAAGCCTACCATAGTTCCACTCCGGAACCCCATCTCTACCCCTTCCCCAGGAAAGGATAAGGAGACAGTTAAGGAAAAGAAGAAGGAAGCCTGGTCCGCCATAGCGGCGGCCGGCATTAACACAGATGGTTTCAAACTAGTACAGACCAGGAGAAGAAACGCATCGCCGTCGCCGGGTGTTGGAAGGACAAGTGCACCCTCCGCCCCCTCAATCCCGCACGCCAGACAACGCAGACTGCTAGTCAAGTCTGTGGAAAATGGCAGAAGAGTGAGTGCTAGTGGCTGCACGCCGCCAAAAATCAGAGAAGCTATTAATAGTATGTCAAACGCTACCATGTTCGCATACGCGGAATTTAATAGAAACGACGACCTGGTGCTTACCACCGTTGGTGACCTGCGGGCGGAACCCGCCTTAGCAAACATCAAGGGTATGACAAAAGCCCTCAATAACATCGGCATCTTTGGGTTTAACATCGGCCTTGATACCCCTACAGTCAACATAGTCACAAACAGTATCCCCCTAGCAACCTCCGGGGACAGACACTGGGCCCCTGAGGAATGGAACATCGACGCCCCGGCGTGGACCAAGCTTGAAAATGAGCTCGCTGCCTTCAACCCCAAGGTCAGGCTCTGTAACAATCCTATTGTTGAGCGTATATGCAAGAGGCAACGACAGTCGTTTCTTGCCTATGTGAGTCTTGTTTTCTCTTTCCAATAGGTATGGGAGTACTATCTCTTCAGATAGTACGGGACTGGCTTGTTTATCTTGTGTGATCTGTCGAGGGATACTATCTCTTCCGATAGTAAGATGGGTGGATCATCGTGCTTGATAGAACTATCACAATAGTCCATGTTCGGACGGCCCGTCGAGACTATCACTATAGTCTCCGGGTTCTTAAAACGTAGGCACTCGTAGGGGAGGGATATATGTAAAGAGAGTAGAGAGTAATCGTATTGCAATATCTTAAGTATAGAAAAGTACTTAGATGGTTGCGTGAAGATCCTATTTCTTGGTCATTTTTTTTCATTTTTCTTTTTTTTTGTAATCATGCTTTCATTGTTTTTAGGTACAAAAAGCCTCATGCAGCGCAAGCTATGGAGAGAACAAAACCTATAAATCCAAAACAAAGAACAAAGGAAAGTCACGGCACCAGTTAAATATCCACTATCGCGAAGGTTTTTCCTCCGCCGGGCTCCTGGCCACGTAAAAGGGAACGATACAAACTAACTAAGGTTTGAGTCAAGTAAGGAAAGCACACCTAACGTTACAGGAAAGAAAAACCAGCAGGCCTTAAACCTCAGCTAACGAAAAAACACGAAACACCGGGGGGGGTACTGCTGGGGGTGAGAGGGGCAGCGGGTGTGAGGAAGGGGGAGTGTCTGGCCGAAAGATCGAAGGGGGGAATCCGGTGGAGGTTGCGCTGATGAAGGTAGCGAGACTTTTGAGGAGTGGGAGGGAAGACCAAAGGGGGGCGTCCTGACTAACGCTCGAGACAGCGTGGAGTAGGCGTGAGCGAGCGCCCTGTCTGGAGGGACATGTGAGGATGGCGTGTTCGAACGTCTCGGGCTCGAGACCACATCGGGGGCAGGAGGTGTCGGCATCGGGGGACCTCCAAGTTGGGTGGGCGGCCAGGTAGCTTTTCCCGGCCCTCATCTGGTGGATTCTGCCTGCTATGATTTTGCACAAGCCCATGAAGGGCCGCGGGTTCAGGGCGGGGAGGTGGTGGTAATACCCTGGTGTAGGGAGGAAGTCCGGCCATTGCGCGAGGAGGGCTTCCCTGACCTTTTTCTTCAGGGCGGAATAGGTGTTGTCCATCAGGGACCGAGGAAGAGTGGAGGGGGCCAAGGAGACAAGGTGGGAGTTGATCACTGGCATGGGCATCCTAGAAAGCCCGTGGATGAAGGGTATGGTCCTGTGAGCCACCGCGTCAACTGGCAGATGGTTCCTCAGGGGGGGGACTGGTCGCGGGGTTTTCCAGTGGAGAGGCAGATACACGGAGGAGAGCCCCCTTATCAGGGCCCTTGAGGGGTCGTGTGCCTGCTGCGGAGAAACGGAGGGGAAGGATGTGTGGAGGCGCACTGTCGCCGGGTTCAACTCCGGCGGGGAGCAAACAACTCTAAGCGCCGCCAGTCTCTGTCGTTGGGAGATCAGGAGGGCGACCTGTGTGAGGCAAGACTCCACCGCGAGGATTCCGGTAGGGGTGGCTGAGAAGCAGTTTGTAGTCCATCTCTGGACTTTGTGCCAAAAGCTGTTCAGGCGCGCCATGGCGCCTACACTGGGTGTGAACAGGTCCGCTCCATACAGCAAGATGGGGGCGACCAAGGACGTTTCGAGCCTGTGGCACAGGTATGGGGCTAGGCCTGCCCCGGGGGGGCTGAGGCGTCTGATAAGGGCAAAGACGGCCTGGGCGAGGGACAGTCGGTGAGAAAAGTGGGCGGAGGAGTCGAGAGCCGGGGGGAACCAGTACCCGAGCCACCTTAGCGAGTCGCGGGGCCGGAACAGCTCTCCTTTGATCTGTATGGGGGAGAGGCACTTCGGCGAGTTCCTCTGGCTGGGGGTCCTCCAGTGTATGAGTTCTGTTTTGGCAACCGAGAAGGAGACCCGTATGCGGCGGGCCCTAGCTTCTAGCTTCTCGAACAGTTCCTGGAGGCGGCGGATGTTTGCCCTGTATGACGGCGAGGCGGCGGTGAGAGCGAAGTCATCAATGTACGAGATCATCAGACCTTGAGGGACTCTGAAGTGAAAGGGCGACACGTAGAGGAGGAAGAGAAGAGGGGAGATCAGTGAACCCTGAGGGGCTCCGACGTTTAGGGGGGCTGGGGTACTTGGGGCCCCTTGAAAGACTAGTGTGCAGCTTCGTTCACCCAGGAAGGACGAGACTCAGATGATCAGGTATCGGGGAATCCCGCCCTCCCTCAGGATGCGGGCAAGAATGGAGTTGTCGACGTTGTCGAACCCTGCTTTGATGTCCACAAACAGGGACGAGACCTTAAGGCGGGGTCTCTGGAGGGTTTTCACGTCGTTGAAAAGGGTCCGGACCGCATCGTACATGCTCAGTCCAGGCAGGGAGCCGCATTGGTTGAGGTTTAGCATGCCCTTTGAGCGGGCAGCCAGGAGGACGCGGGACGCTACTATCCTCTCAAGGATCTTCGAGACCGTGCGGATTAGGACGATTATCCTGAAGGAGGCGGGGGACTCATAGGAGGGTTTCCCTGGCTTGTCAAGTACTATGCCATTCGACCCTTTCAGGGAGGAAGGGCGATATTCCAGGCTAATTAGCGGGGAGAGGATCGGGAGGAGGATTAAGGGGTTCTCCTTGTTGACCTGTTTCCAGGTGGAGTAGGAGATCCTGTCGGGACCCGGGGGTGACGTGGGTGAGCATTTGGAGAGAGCCGTTGCTATCTCTTCAGCAGTTAGTGCGGGTGCTTTTTTGTCAGGCCGCAACCTGGGGGGCGGGGAGAATGGCTGCTTAGGGGGGCAAAAATGGTCCAACAGGACCTCATTCATCGACTGCGGGGTTTCCGCCCCGGGGAGGAAGGGGAAGCGGGGGGGGGCTCGGCCATAGGCAAACTTCTTGGCCGTCCACAGGGTCTGGGGGGTGGCGTTTAGCAAGAAAGACAACCAGTGTTTGTTTTTGGCGGTCTTAATCGCCTTGAAATACCCCGCTTTGTAAATGTTTGCCACGTCCCGCAGGGCTGGGGTGTGATGCCTTGTAGCCATCCTTGAGGCTTTGTGGAACTCACGCCGGAGGGTTGTAAGGTGGGGTGTCCACCAGGGTTTGGAGTGATGGGAGGGTCTTGAGACCGGGGTATGTTCCTTGAGAAGTGCGGTGAGTCTATCCAGAGACCCAGCCAACCACTTGTCTAGGTCCACCGGTGAGGGGCAGCTAGGGGCAGGGGGTACCCGGAAATTCTTGAGGGGGGGGGACAGTGTTACCCAATCCGTATCGGACTACCTGGGGCGCCTAGGGGTCGGGATGAGGGTGGGGGGGGCCAGGTTAATCGTTATCGGCATATGGTCAGAGCCTGTCGAGGGGAGGGAGACCTCCCATGATTTGAACAGAGGGAGGATCCTATTTCTTGGTCGTTTTTCTTTTTCTTTTTTTTTTTTTTGTAATCATGCGTTCATTGTTTTTAGGTACAAAAAGCCTCATGCAGCGCTAGCTATGGAGAGAACAAAACCTATAAATCAAAACATATAACAAAAGAAAGTCACGGCACCGGTAAATATCCACTATCGCGCAGGTTTCTCCTCCGCCGGGCCATCGGCCACATATAACAAGGAAAGTACAACCAACAACTTCGTCGACTAGCAAGGAAAGCCTACATAAAGTAAAGTAAGGGAAAATTACCCAACGACCCTAAACCTTAGCCAACGAAAAAACACCAAAAGCCGGTGGGGGAACCCTTGGGGGGGAGAGAGAAAACGGGGGGGAAGAGGGAGGGGTGGTGGGCGGGAACATCGTGGGGGGGAATCCCGTGGAGGTTACGCCTATGTAGGTGGCGAGTCTTTTTAGCAGTGGGAGGGATGACCAGAGTGGGGCTTCGGGACTGACATCAGAGACGCCGTGGAGGAGGCGTGTCCTGCTGTGCTGTCTCGAGGGGCAGGATAGGACGGCGTGCTCGAAGGTTTCAGGTTCCAAGCCGCAGCGGGGGCAGGAGGTATCGGCATCGGGGGACCTCCAGGTGGGGTGGGCAGCCAGGTAACCTTTTCCGGCTCTCATCTGGTGAATTCTCCCGGCAACGAACTTGCCCAAGCCCATGAACGGCCTCGGTTGTAGTGCGGGGGGGTGTAGGTAGTACCCCGGGGTCGGGAAAAGGGAGGCCCACTCCGCGAGGAGTTTCTCTCTTATCCTGTTCTTTAGGGCGGAATAGGTGCTGTCCATCAAGGACTGGGGCGGGAGGACGGGGGTAGGACACACGAGGTCGGAGTTGATCATGGGCATCCGAGAAAGCCCAAGGGTGAAGGGTATTGTCCGGTGAGCCACCGCGTCCACCGGCAGGTGGTTTCTTATCGGTGGGACAGGTCGGGGCGTTGTCCAGTGTAGGGGGAGGTATACGGACGATAGGCCTCGGGTTATGGCCCTCGAGGAGTCAGGTGCCCGGTGGACCGAGAGTGAAGGGAACGAGGGGTGAAGGCGGGCTGTCGCCGGGTTCAAGCTGGGAGGGGAGCAGACTACCCTGAGCGCCGCCGGCCTTTGCCGGTGGGCGATCATGAGGCAGATGTGCGGGAGGCAAGACTCCACCGAAGGTATCCCGGTGGGCGTAGCTGAGAAGCAGTTTGTGGTCCACCTCTGGACCTGGCACCAGAATGTATCGAGGCGGGCTGTCGTTCCCACGCTAGGTGTAAACAGATCCGCGCCGTAAAGCAGGATGGGGGCGACGAGTGACGTTGCCAATCTGTGGCATAGATATGGGGGGAGGCCCGCCCCGGGCGGGCTAAGGCGGCGAATGAGGGCAAACGCCCCTTGGCTAAGGGCCAGGCGACGCGAGAAGTGTGCCGCGGGGTCAACGGCCGGAGTGAACCAGTAGCTGAGCCACCAGATGGAGTTTCCAGGGTGACACAATTCCCCTTTTATTTGGATAGGTGCGGTGCACTTCGGCGAGTGCCTCTGGCTGGGTGTTCTCCAATGGATCAGTTCTGTCTTCGCAACAGAGAAGGAGACGCCTAAGCGGGACGCATTTCTTGCAAGCGTGTCGAACAGCTCCTGGAGCCGGCGGATATTGCCACGGCAGGAAAGGGAAGCCACTGTGAGGGCGAAGTCGTCCACATACGATATCATCAGGCCCCGAGGGATTCCGAAGTGCAGTGGCGCAACGTAGAGAAGGAAGAGGAGCAGGGAGATTGGGGAGCCCTGGGGGGCGCCGACGTTGATTGGGGCTGGGGTTCCTGGTGCCCCCTGGAAAATTAGGGTGCAGCTTCGTTCACCTAGAAAGGACGAAACCCAGGAGACCAGGTAGGAGGGTATCCCGCCTTCCCTCAGGATGCGGGCCAGCATGTTGTTGTCGACATTGTTGAACCCTGCTTTTATGTCCAGAAACAGGGAGGAGACCTTGAGACGGGGCCTCTGCAGGGTCCTGACGTCGTTGGTGAGGGTGAGGCATGCGTCGTAGGTGCTGAGCCCAGGGAGCGAACCGCATTGGTTTGGGCGCAGCAGTCCTCTGAGACGGGCTGCCGCCAGTAGGCGAGCTGCTATGATCCTCGCGAGGACCTTTGAGATTGTTCGGATCAGGACTATAATCCTGAAGGAGGAGGGTGATTCGTAGGAGTGCTTCCCTGCCTTGTCGAGTACTACTCCATTTGAGCTCTTCAGGGACGCGGGGTGGTACCCCAGCAGGACCAGCGGGGAAGGTATGTGGAGGAGGATCGAGGGGTTGATCTTGTTGACCTGTTTCCAGGTGGAGTAGGGTATCCCGTCCGGGCCTGGTGCCGAAGTCGGGGAGCACTTCCAGAGAGCCGCGGCTATCTCGTCTGTCGTTAGGGGGGGTGCCGACCTGTTGGGTCTGAGCCTAGCCGGCTGGGAGAAGGGTTCCTTGGGGGGGATGAAGTGTTCCAGAAGTACACTGTTCATTTGTTGTGGGGTCTCAGCCCCTGGGAGAGAGGGGAAGCGCGGCTGGGCCCGCCCATAGGCGAACCTCTTGGCCGTCCAAAGGCTCTGAGGGGTGGCGGTCAGCAGAAAGAAGGACCAGTGTTTGCTTTTAGCGGCCTTGATTGCCTTGAAATACCCCGCTCCTTGGAGGAGCCGGCAACTTCCCGCGCGTGAGGTGAGTCGTGTTTCCTGGCCGCTCTTGCTGCCCTGTGATACTCACGACGGAGGATAGAAAGGTGTGGTGTCCACCAAGGTTTGGAGTGGTGGGAGGGCCTGGACACAGGTGTGTGCTCCTTGAGGAGAGCTACCAGCCGGTTCAGCGACTCCGACAACCATTGGTCCAGTTGCGGGGGGGTGGGGCATGTGTGTGCGGTTGGGACCTTGAAACCCTTGACGATCGGGTCCAGGGATTCCCAATCCATGTCTGCCCAGCGTGGGCGCGGGGGGTTTTTGGTTTAGGGAGGGCGTGGCGAGGGTGATTGTTGTTGGTATATGGTCTAAACCTATTAAGAGGAGAGAAGCATCCCAACTCTTAACCAGAGGGAGGAGGGGGGCGTTTGCAAAGGAAAGATCTATCACCGAAGGGCGAGCGGAGCCCACCAAGGGAAACCTCGTGTACTCACCCGGGGGATTCAGGAGGGCGAAATCGGATTCTGCGCCTTTCTCAAAGTCGGGAGTCGAGGACGAAATTTCCCGACTTGAGAAGTGGTGTAGCGGGTCCGAGAGGGGGTTGTTGATGTTGAGGTCTTCCAAGACTAGAAGGGGAAACCCAAGATCGGGGAAAAGAACTTCAGGTGAAACGGAGTGGACCCTATGGTCAGCAGTGTTGGTGGAGTAAGCATTAATAACCCTGAATGAGTGGAAGTCGGTGTTAAAAAGAGGTTCGTTGGAGGAGATGTTGAGGGCGAGAACATCGTCCACCCCTTTGAACTTGGGGAGCACCGTGTAATTGGAAAGAAAAGACATATGAACGTAGGCAGCCACGTGTGGCTTCCTAACCGGGGGAAAAAAGGACTTAAAACCATTAAAGGAAGGAAGGTGAGCCTTGTTAACAGGTGGATCCTGTAAAAGAACTATCGAAGGGTAGGTGGTCGCCTCTTTGAACGACTCAAACAAAGAAAGAATAACATTCCAGCTCCCAAGGCAGTTATGTTGGATGATGGAGAGAAGTGCAGGGGCAGGGGCCGGCCCTTGACCCTGGTGAGGAGGTGCGGGTCGATTATTCATTACCGGGACAAACCCGACGAGCGTGAGGTGCAGGGGAAGCGCTTGGTTCCTCCAGGGGGAGAGGACCACCGAAACCGTGAGTGGTGCCAGGGCGCGTAGATGGCCCGGCTGGGGGAGGCTGTCTGGGGGTTGTTATGTCCACCTCATCGGGACCCTCCCCGGGCGGGGGAGTAGTGGATGTCGGGCCGCCATCGACCGCCAAATCCATGGGGTCTTGACCGGTTGAGGCGGGGGCTGGGGAGTTGGTTCTGGTGGGGACAGGCGGGGGAGGTCTAGCCGGACACTCCCTGCATGTGGCAGTGTGGTCACCACCGCAGTTACAGCAATGGGGGGGCGAGGTCGGACAACAGGATGGGACAGGCTTATTGTTCCCGCTCCTGGGGCAGGTTGGATTCTGGCATCTGTGAGCCGCCCGAGTATGGTGAAGCGCACAAATGGGGCACGTGGGGTGGGTGGCGGGGCATCGTTGATGGGCATGTCCATATCTCCAGCAGTTCTTGCACTGGGAGGGTCGGCAGCAGGAGAAGGCAAGTTCGACCTTCCGTTTCTGAGAGAGGATGACGACCCCTGAAGTAAGGGCCGAAACGTTGAGGGGGTCGACGGTGACCACCACCGAAGTGGCCTGCTTGGTCTCCCTAGAATCTCTGCTAGGGTTAAGGTACCTGGCTGAGAGAATCTGGGTCGCTTCGTCGTTGAGGATTGCTTGCCGGATATATGGGAAGACTTCCTCTTCATCTTGGGGGAGGAACCGTAGGGGGAGGCCGTGGATGGCTAGTTGGACTGCTGTGGGGGCGAGGACGAGTGTGCACCAGGGGTTGTTTCCTACCGGGAAGGACTGGTTGAGGGCCCTGGTGAGGGAGTCGAAGTAAGGGGCGTACGAGGCGGCGGGGGTGGCTTTGTCGGTGACGGTCAGAGAGACGGAGCCACGAGGGTTGACAGTAGCGGAGAAGCCCAGGGGGAGGAGGCAGTTCGATTCCCGGAGGACGCGAGCGGCGATGTCGGGAAATGTAGCAGCAATGGTGAGAGCGTCTGGGTGAGGGGAAGGGGACTGGCGAGGAGCAAAGAAGCGTCGTTGGGCACCTGGAAGGGAGGGCGGCCCCTTTTTAACAGGAGGGGCCGTCGCACTCGCAACTTGTTGGGGGGAAGGAGGTTTCCCAGCTTTGCTTTTGCCCATGCCGCCCGAGCCTGAGCCGGAGGCAGCTTGCGCATAGGAGGGGGAGGGGTGGAGGTCAGGATGGAGGTGGCCTGGGGTGAAGGAGTCGAGGTCATACCTCCCCTTCTGGAATTCCCCGGCCTCGTATGAGTTGGGATAGAGCCTGGCGTACTTTTCGGGGTCCCTGCACGCCTTGCCAAGCCTCGTATCGTAGAATGGTATGAGGTATGTAGGGTCTTCAGCCGCGGCTGAAGCAGGTGTGGGTTGTGCACGGGCCCTTTCTTTCCCTTTCCATGAAGGGGGGGGGCCGGCAGTTGGAGGTGGTTCGGGGTTTTTTCCCGGGGGTGGGGCCGGTGCTGGGGGGGCACGGATCGGGGCTGACACACGATGTGACAGGTCACGTATGGATGCTTGGAGATCGGCGATCCCCGGAGCGGTTTGTTCTTCTTGGGTGTGGGGGAGGTTCGCCAGTTGGGAGGAGATGTCATGGTGCTCCTCCCTTAGGTTCTCGTTTTCATCGGACATGGTTGCGACCACCTGGGTTACCCCGCTCAGCTCGTGTGAGATGGCTACCAGGCCCTGGACGAGCTGGGAGAGGAGAACGATCGTGATGGACTCAATGGGGAGGGTGCCGGCCTGCGCGTCTGGGCTGAGGTCCGGGAAGTCTTGGTTGCTGAGCCTGAGGGCTCTCCTCGCCCGGGCGAGTTGCCTCATCATGAACTCGATGGGGAAGTCTGTCGAGGGGGTACCTGAACGCGACGGGAGGGGGGAGTTGAGGGCTGAGAGCCTACCGAAGGCAGCGTTTCCTGGGGGGAGGTTATGGGGGTCCGCCATGGCAACGAGAGGGCGAGGCAAACTGGGCGAGGGGTTTGATCCGGACGCAAAGCGGGGTAAAGTTGAGATTGTATGTCAAATGTAGGGGGGGGGAAGAAGTTTGCGAGAAGCGTGTCCTATTTCTTGGTCGCTTTTTTCTTTTTTTCTCCTTCTTTTTTTTTTTTAATCAATTCGGTATTATTTTTAAAGGTACAAAAGACTCATGCAGCGTTAGCTATGGAGATAAAAAACCTATAAGCAAACGTCATCCCGCCCGCTTCACCTCGTCATGGGAAAAATCAAACACCCCGAATCCATAGGAAAAGTCTCCCCGCCTAGCACCTAAGATAATATACCCCAGACACGTAAGGAAACAATACATAGAAATGTACAGGTAGAGAGACTCAAACCCTTCAGCAGGCTCCCCAAAACAAAAGAAACGACGGCTGTTCTAGGGCCCTTTCGGGGCCTGGGTGAGAGGATAGATGATCGTCGACACGGGAAAACTCATAGGTTGAGGGCCCACCAAAAACCATGATGTACGGTCGGGCAGGTCATTACATCGTTCCCAAGGGTTGGACAAAGCCCCGGAGGCAGTGATATACCACGACTAGGCGTAACCGAGGAAGGGCCGAACGATCGGAGGGGGAGAGAAGGGCGAGCGGAGCCACCGAGCAGAGGGGATGCCAGCCGGGAAGGTGAGCAGTAGGGTGCCAGCCGGTGAGTAGCAGTAGGGTGCCAGCCAGAGGGGGGGGACCAGTAGGGTGCCTGCCGAGGGAGGAGTTTTTAGCAGTAAGGTGCCAGCTTAAGGGGCAGTACGGTGCCAGCGGACGGAACCGGGAGGTGGGTAGAGGAAGGATCGCGAGCGGGCTAGCCATACCGACCAACGGGCCCTAGCAAGGGCTTTTGGGACGACAGCGAGGCCGAGCGAGACCGTGATGTTACTAACCGAAGCTTTGTCCATCAGAGGTACAAGCCCAGCAGAAGCGAAGCCTTACTTTGACCGAGAGTCCCACACCGTAACGCCGACTGTGAGCGAAGCGAGAAGCTTTCCGACCGTGCAAAATGCTAAGCGAGGTGCAAAGCAAGTGCGGGGTAAGGGGGAGAACCGAACATCATGAGCGGGTGTCAACGATGAACGGGAACGAGAACCCCAAGGCGGGGAGGCCGAGGCCTCAGGGGAGGAGGGTAGATGGCTTAACGTCAACTCCTAGGCAGTAGCCATCGTGGGAGAGGAGAGGTTGGTTGGGGAAAGTGACGATGATTTCCCGTGGTGTTGAGATTTCAATCGCCGGAGGTGGAGGAGAGATGGTTCGTGGTCCTATTTCTTGGTCGGAACCAAGTACCTTATATAGGCATCTTCCCACAACCCTAACCCTGGTGACTCCTCACCTCGTACTACATAAACCTCTATGACTCATAGTGAGTCATAGCGCGAAATCAATCAATGACTCATACGAGTCATCGCTCAACATTTCTTTTAGCCAATCCAAACTTATTAGCCAAATCATGTGCTCTAACGAGTCACATGTGTGAAACCCATGACTCATAATGTGAGTCATGTGCGAAAATCATTACATCATATGACGTCACAATCGTGAGTCATGAAACAATTAACCAATCATAATATAACAATGACCCGCAAGTGCGTAGTCATGTGAGAAATATGAGTCGAGTCACGTCATAGTGTGAAATCCAACATACCTTATGACTCATAAATATGAGTCATGTGAAATCTGCCTTGCTTAGTCACAATTTGTGATATTAGCTCCCGTCTCCCCTTAGCATCGGTCCCACGATGCTACACTCCCAGATCTAACAACCTCTGCCCAGCTCTTCTGAGCTCCTTTCGGAGGCTGTGGTTCCTCTGTTCGAGCTCCTCGTTTGCTCGCTTTTTGTCGTCCATCTCTTTCCTCAACCTCGCTATGCCGAAGCCAGTTCCCACGATCGTTCTGCGAAGTCCTTGGATTTCTTCGCGCATTCATCCTATCGTGGCCTCGTAGTTGGTTAACTCTTGTCGGGTTTTTTCGTTTCTTTCCTGTGTTTGTTGTTTTTCGTCCAACTGTTCCTGGATTTGCCTCTGTAGGGCTCCGACGTCTTGTTGAGTTTTTTCGCTCCCCTCCCTCTCCTGCGTGTCCTCACGGCACCGAATTTCCTTCATTGTTCCGGCTCCGGGGGTCTCCGATGCCTTCTTGAGAGGGGTTTCTTCTCGCCGTTTTCCTGGGGATAATATCCCGCTTTGATCTTCTCTTGCAGATGTACGAAGCATTTGTCGTCGTAGCATTCGTACAATGTCACACTCTGCCCATGGCGTTTCCTCTGTTGTTTTTTGTTCCGGTGTGATACCGGTACTGATGGCATAGACCGAGATCGGTCTTGAGGAAACGATCCTGAGACTTCCTTGTCTCAAAAGTGGGTCTTGCACCCGTCGTCGTAACATTTTGTCCATGACAGCTGGTCGTGCTCCTGGCGAGCCCGTTCTTTTCTTTCCCCTTCCTCCCACTCGTGTGGGGCTCGGTATGGGGGGCTCGTGCGCAGTCCCACGGCCGTTCCCCACCCTTCTTGGGCGGTCTTCGGTGTCGGGGGTCTTGGTGTCGTCATTCGTGGAGGTAGTGGTGGTGGTGCGAGTTGCGGTGGTGGTGTTATGGAGACCCAAGTCTCCCCGTTTTCTTGTTCCTCGATTTTGATCGAGAGAGGGCTTCCTGGGGTACTTTTAGTGGAATTGTTGTTTTGCGATGCCTGCATTTTCAAAATCTTCGTAGGGGTACCAGACTTTGTCGCGTTCAGGAGGATAACCGGTCCACTTAGCCCGGTATTGTAATTTTCCGTAGTGTTGTCGACAATCGATGATTTGTTCGAGTTGGTACTCCGCTTCTCCTTTAATGATAATTGGAGGTGGTGGTGGTGCCCGTTGCGAAGACAACTTGTTGTCGTGATAAAGTTCAAGAAGCGAAATGTGAAATGTATTGTAGATTCTCATCGAGTGTGGAAGATCGAGCTTATAAGCACTTTCTCCTATCTTTGCCAAGATTTTGAAGCCTCCGATTTTCTTGTAGTCCAATTTCTTGCATGGCCTTATCGTTCGTATGTTTCTTGGCAATAACCATACCATATCTCCTGATTGTAAATTTGGATCGGGCTTTCTTCCTTCATCGTAGTATTCCTTATGTCTGAGTTGCGCTTCCGTCATTTCCGCTTGCAGGGTTTCGTGTAATTGACTCATGTCTTCCGGTGGTGTGATTTTTCCTTCCATTAGGTGCCCGATGGTCTGATATTCGGGGTTGACTCCATATTTTGCAAAGAAGGGTGTGCGTTTAATACTTTCTTGATATCCATTGTTGTATGCGAATTCTGCCATTGGTAGAAGCCCCTTCCAGTTTTCTTGTTGATAATTGACGTATGCTCGGAGGTATTGTTCCAAAGTGGAATTAGTCCGTTCCGTTTGTCCATCCGTTTGAGGGTGAAATGCCGTGCTCAATCTTCATTCTATTCCTAGTTGCTTTGTCGTTTCTTTCCATAGATCGGACGTAAATATGGATCCTCGATGCGTTATGATGTCCGTGGGAAGTCCATGTAGTCGAAATATTTCCCTCATAAATAGGTCTGAGAATTGCCGTGCGTTTATCTCTTTGGTGCATGGCAGAAAATGAGCCATTTTTGTGAGTCGATCTATGATGATAAGGATTGCGTCATCCCCTTCCCATTTCGGTAAGTCCGTGATGAAATCCATTGATCTTGATTTCCACGGCCGATTTGGAGCTTCGTTAGGTTTCATCAGGCCATATGGTGCATGTCGTACCACTTTTGTCCGTTGGCATGTGTCGCAGTTTTTAACATATTCTTTTATCGTATCTCGCATGTGTGGCCAATAATATGTGCGTTGTAGGAGCTCCGTCGTTTTTGCAGTTCCTCCGTGTCCTGTTTGCGGAGTATCGTGGTGTTGACGTATAAGGTTGGTCCAAATTCCTTCCTTGTTGGGAACCCAAATCTTTCCTTCGTGCCATAGGTATTCGTCCTTCCATTGGCATAGTCCTAGGGCCACTTCCTTCATTTCTTTCTCTCCTCGTTCCAAAGCTTGTCTTATTGTTTGAATTTCTTCGTTTCGGGCCGTTTCGTTGCGAAGTTCTTCATAGCTGGTTTCTTTGAGTCTCATTGGCTCCATTTCTTGGATGCTGGTATCGAAGTATTTTCTTTTGGTAGGAGAATCCTTTCTTTTTGCGTTTGTCTTTCATCTCCTTCCTGTGGCATGTCTCCCTTTCGTCTGGTCAAGGCATCCGGCTTTCCTCCTTCTTTTCCTAGTCGGAATTCTATTTTGAAGTTGAAGCCGCTCAGAACTTCACTCCATCGAATTTGCCGTTCGGTTATCTCCTTAGTGGTCATAAATCTTATCAAGTTTTGGTGGTCGATTAAGACTCTGAAGGGTTGTCCGCTTCCTTTAAGGTATCGCCTCCATTCTTTGAGCGCTTGAACTAGTGCTAATAGTTCTTTGTCGAGTACGTCGTAGTTGCATTCGGCCGGTTTCCTCGTCTTTGATCGGTATGCTATTGGTTTCCATTTTCCGTCTTCATCCTGTTGGCACAATATGCCTGAGCAGACATATTGTGAAGCGTCGGTTTCGACGAGGAGTGGCCTTCCTGGCTTGAAGTATGTCAACACCGGGGTTGAGCATAGCTTCCGTCGTAACTCGTCAAAGGCTTCCTGTTCCTTGTTTCCCCATTCCCACTTAATGTCTTTCTTGGTTCTGTCATATAAGGGTTTGGCTGTCCTGCTAAATCCTTCGATAAACCTTCGATAAAAGTTGCAGAATCCCATGAATTCTTGGATTCGTTTTTTGTTGGTAGGCGGTTTCCAGTCCCATATGGCTGCCGTTTTAATTGGGTCAACTTTGACTCCTTTATTATTGATGATGAATCTGAGGCATTCCGTTTCTCGTTGGTGAAACTCACATTTCGATGGTTTGAGTTTCATTCCTTGTTTTCGTATAGCGCGGATGATGTCTGACACATCTTTTTGGTGCTGTTCTAGGTGGTCCGAATATATGAGGACATCGTCCAGATATACTATGCAGCATATGTCAATATATGACTGTAGGGTCCTGTTGATCCATCTTTGGAATGCTGCTGGTGCATTGGTTAGCCCGAAGGGCATCACCAAGTATTCGTACGTGCCATATTTCGTGGTGAAGGTTGTTTTCCATTCGTCCCCTTCCTTGATTCTGACGTTGAGATAGGCATCCTTGATGTCCAGTTTTGTGTAATATTTGGCAGTACGTAGCCTGTCCAGGGCTTCCCCTATCAGAGGTAGAGGATATCGGTCTTTCTTGGTAACGTAGTTGAGTGCTCGATAGTCAACACATAGTCGGAGTTTTCCATCCTTCTTCTTGACGAACATGATTGGAGATCCTCCGTCGGAGTAAGTTTCTCTTATCCAACCTCATTCTTCGTTTTGTTTGATCTAGTTCCAAAGTTCTTCTAGTTCATCCTGGGTGAGCGTATAGATCTTTTTGACCGGCAGTCCTTACCCTTCCTCCAGTTTGATGTCCAGGTCCACTCCTGGTCGGTGAGGCGGCAGCTCAGTCTTTTCTTCTTCCTCAAATACATCCAAGTATTCGTGGTATTCTAGAGGCACTATTTTCTCTAGCTTTCCTTTCTTCTGATATTTTCCGCATTTGATGGGTAGTTCAGTGCTAATGTTGACTGATTCTAGGCTTATGCGTCCTTCTTTTTTGTTGTACTTGAGGATACCTGTGGTTGTGTCTGATCCTCTGTAAAACTTTCCGAAGGCTCTGGCACTGATCTCGCAGATCTGTGCCCTGGAAGTTCCCATGCTTCCAAATCCTCGTTGTCCTCTTTTGGTTTCTCCGAGCGCTTGGACCTCGTAACAATCGCTTTCGACTATTTTCTCCGTGATGAGTTGTGCGATTCGATCGCCTTTTTGGATGCAGTTGTCCTGGTCGCTCATATTGGCTAATACCACTTTGATTTCGCCGGTATAGTCGGAGTCGATCACACCTGCATTGACAGCAATCTGATGTTTAACTGCCATGCCGTTTCGTGGTGCTATCCGTCCATAGGTTCCTTTTGGTGGTGTGATTGCGATTCCTATTACGACAACTTCTTGTCCGCGGGTGGGAATAATCCTTTCTTCGTTTGCGTACAAGTCGTGCCCTGCCGCCTTTGCCGATCCTCGAGTCGGTAACTTTGCTTGAGGGTCAAGTAATTTAACTTGTACCCTCTGATCTCTCTTGCTTTGAGCGACGCCGAACTCGACTTTCAAGTTCTCTTCTCGTGCTTCGTCTTCTGGTATTGCGTATACCGTAGGTGATTCCTTTAAACACCATGTCGTACACCGTTAGCTTTCGAAGTTGATCTTTCCTTGGCCCCAGTCGATTCGGGGACTATGTTGCTTTAACCATGACATCCCAAGGATGACTTCATGGTTAGGTCGTTTTGCCACTTGGAAGGTCGCCAATTCCCTATGGCTACCGATGTCCATAGGGACCTTCGCTGTATGGGTAATTGGTCCCATAGCGCTGGGTTGACCGTCCGCGAGGTAAACCTCTCTTGTTGTTTTTGCTCGCGTGGTTCTGATGTTGCATTTGCTGCAGAACCCTTTGTCGATGAAATCCTTGGTTGCTCCCGAGTCTATCATCGCATTGATCGTAACTTGTCTTTTCGTTCCGAATAGTCGTACTTGGACCATAATATGGTCGTTCTCATTGTCCAATGTTTCCGTGTTGTTTAGTGCCGCGTATAGGTTCCTCATCTCAATGGGCTTTGGTTTGGCCTTGTCCCTCAGACCATTGCTTACTGGGGACTTTCGTCGTTTCCCGATTCTTCCTCCTTTGCCACCTCCATTTCCCGGGCTTTGGCTGGTGGTCTCCATTGCTTTTTGTTCTCATTCCGTGGTTCCCAGGTTGCTCCTTCTTTACTATTGGCCTGGCTTCAGCATGCTGCTGCTCGATGTCCCGGTTTGGCGCATTTGAGGCATAAGTTGCTCTTTATCCTTCGTTGGTATTCCTTGGCCGATATGTTGAACCCAGGCCTTCTTCGCGTTGCATCCAGCTCCATTGGTTCACTTTGGTCGTTGGTCTGTGGTCGGAACGTCCGGTTTTGATTTCTTGGGGTTCCAGGTGATGTGCTTTTTTCCTTGCTTGGCACCCCGTGGCGCATGTGTTTGATGGCGGCCATTTTGGTTTCCTTTTTAATGGCCCAATTCGCCACGAATTGTGGGTCTTGCGAATCTCATCCATCTATTCCCCATGCGTCTTGTATTTCGGTTTTGAATCCCTTCATCAAGTGGTAGGTCAGGGTTGCATCGTCCATTCCTGTTTGACTGGCGATGAGTCTGTATTCGTTCCAGTATTCTGTGGCCCCCTTCGATCCTTGAGCCATTCTCATAAGTTTCGCCCTTGCTGCTCCTTGTTCGTCGATTTCGCCAAACTGTCCTTGCAATTCATTTTTGAAATCGTGCCAACTTCTCCAGGTTACATCTTGTCGTCTTTCGATGTATGGCGTAGCCCATTTCAACACGTCCTCTGTCAGAAGGCTAAGACCGTAAACAATTTTGTCGTTGTTGTAGTCGAATTCCCATCCCACTCCTTTGAAGTAAACTGACAGCTGGGCCAGCCAACCTCTGAGTTGATCTCGTTCACCGTGAAATGTGCTGGGTTCCTGGATCTTGGGCTTCTTTGTGTTCCCTGCTCCTCCGGTTAAGGCTCCAATAATTTGATGTATCTGTTCCGGCGTGAGGTTGGGAAGCGGGGGTACTTCTTTTCCTTTGGTATCTGGGTTGGGATTGGATGTTGATGCCATGGTGTTCCTTCTTGTAGGTACTGCGTCTGTTTCGTCCGAGTCTGATCCTTCTTCCGAGCTCTCTGTTGTGACGCTCGCAGCTCGCGAGTGTTGAATTGATTCTGCTAACGCTTCCCCTAGTCCTGCAAGGTCAATTTCTGTTTCACTAAGGTCGATCTCTTGATAGACAGGTTGTTGAGCCGTCCTGTCGTTGGGTGTTGCGGTGTGACGCAACCAAATGTAACAATCCTATTGTTGAGCGTATATGCAAGAGGCAACGACAGTCGTTTCTTGCCTATGTGAGTCTTGTTTTCTCTTTCCAATAGGTATGGGAGTACTATCTCTTCAGAGAGTATGGGACTGGCTTGTTTATCATGTGTGGTCTGTCGAGGGATCCTATCTCTTCCGATAGTAAGATGGGTGGATCGTCGTGCTTGATAGAACTATCACAATAGTCCTATGTTCGGACAGCCCGTCGAGACGATCACAATAGTCTCCGGGTTCTTAAAACGTAGGCACTCGTAGGGGAGGGATATATGTAAAGAGAGTAGAGAGTAATCGTATTGCAATATCTTAAGTATAGAAAAGTACTTAGATGGTTGCGTGAAGATCCTATTTCTTGGTCGAAACCAAGTACCTGATATAGGCATCTTCCCACAACCCTAACCCTGGTGACTCCTCACCTCGTACTACATAAACCTCTATGACTCATAGTGAGTCATAGCGCGAATTCCATCAATGACTCATACGAGTCATCGCTCAACATTTCTTTTAGCCAATCCAAACTCGTAAACCAAATCATGTGCTCAAACGAGTCACATGTGTGAAACCCATGACTCATAATGTGAGTCATGTGCGAAAATCATTACATCATATGACGTCACAATTGTGAGTCATGAAATAATTAACCAATCATAATATAACGATGACTCGCAAGTGCGTAGTCATGTGAGAACTATGAGTCAAGTGACGTCATAGTGTGAAATCCAACATACCTTATGACTCATAAATATGAGTCATGTGAAATCAGCCTTGCTTAGTCACAATTTGTGACAGGCTCATGGACAGACCCAAGTGGATCAAGTCCCTATCGGCTCTGGAGGCGGAAAACAAAGAAAGGTCCTCCATCATAGTGGCGGTGGAAGCCAACGATTGGCTCCTGAGTGAACTCAAAAACCCCCACCCGGCAATGGCAGTCTACGGACTAAGGTGTTGTTTCCGTAAATATATCTGCAAAGATGCCTCAACCCACTGTGAAAGCCTCCTACAATACGGACACCACGGGACCCACTGCAGAATGCCCTCAATTTGCAAGTACTGTGGTAATCAACACCACACCAAGGACCACATGTGTGGCTCCCTATATTGCACGGCATGCAAAGGAAAACCGTGCTCACACACCATTAGGAGGTGTGTGAATTGCAATGAAACATCGCACTTCACCGGAGATAGACACTGCTCTACAAGGACCAGGGCCCGCAGCCCCACAACCGCCAAGAAAGGGAAAGCACCAGCAGGGCCGGCCAATCCCACCCCCCATATATAATTATGGCGACCACTGATGTTATTTTCCACAACGTCGGTGGGTCGATGAATGTGGTCACAGAGTTACTTATGTCCTTCCTGAAACTTAAACCAAAGATTAAAGCACTAGCGGAGTGCTCCCTAGAAAATGAAGCTTGGATGGATATGAAAGGCTTCACTTGTGACGCGGACACAAAAGTGGTTAAATACGGCTGTGTCGTGTATATTAGAAATAAGTACGTTAGCATGTTTGTTGTTGGACGGATAGACATACAATACATCACCCTGTGGAGAGCGGGAACCGAAATCACTTTCGGCTACCAAAGACCCAATAGACATGACTGGGATACCAAGAACGAATGGCACAAAGGGGACAGAAACATCGTCATTGGGAACCTAAACGCCAAACACTAAGACTGGTTAGCGGGAGCAAATGCGGAGGGTCTAAAATTGAACTGGTGGATACGGTCAAGGGGCATGGAAATCAGGACCAATACGCAATCACCATGCCCACCAACCGAAATGCCCAAGAAGGCACCACCATCAACCTGGCCATATCAGACGCGAACACACCCTGCAAAACCAACACCATTGACATAGCATCAGCCCAACACAAGGCACTCAGAGTCAAACTCGGCATAGCATGGAGGAAATCCGAAGAACAGAGGCTACGATACGATAAGGCAGACTGGGAAAATATCAAAACCCAACTGCGCTTCCTGGACGAAAGGGTCACGGACCCAGAAAATGTGCAGAAGGAACTTACCCGAATCATCCACAGACACACCCCTAGAGCCAGACCAAACGCCAAAGCCTTCTGGAATAAGGACTTGGAAGCCATGCGGAACAACGTCAAAAGAGAACGCAAGAAAATTCCCCGGGACCCCGCGCTGCCAATGATGATAAAATCGTACAGACAGGCGATAGCTAAAGCAAAAATAGAAGCCAACGCCAAGAGCCTACAGGAAGAAACAGACCCAGAATGCTTCAGAAGCGTAAAACCCATGACAACAAAGCGACCCATCCCAACCCTCACGAGACCCGACGGTACCGACACCTCTGAACACCCACACATAGTCGAAGAACTACAAAGAGCGCTATACCGAGGCGAGCACAAACGCCCTGCCCCGGGTAGGCCCATTACGACTACCAGCGAAATCACTATTGCAGAACTCGACAAAGCCATAAAAGCGTCACCCAATGGACCGGCGACCAGGCCGGACGACATCCCCACAAGAGCGATACGGGAACTGAGAAAGGCAAAAGAGAACCTCTTCCTCAACATGATGAACAGGGCATATACCCAAGGAATACCAGACAGTTGGAAAACAAGTACCACGATCCTTATAAGAAAAGCAAAGAAAGCTTCCTACAAACCAGCAAAAAGCGGGCGGCCGATCCTACTCCAATCCATACTTTCAAAAATATTAGAGAGTGTGATAGTGGCCAAACTAGCTGAGCTCTGGCTCCTCAACCCTCGCATGTTCAGAGGAAGGAAAGCCAATAGTACCACAGACGCCATACTAGCCCTTAACGACTTCGTTGAGAAAAACAAAGGAAGAAACATCTGCCTTACGGCCCTTGACGTCGAAGGGGGGTTTGACCACCTCAACCTCAGTCCCACATGCAACAAGATACAAGAACACAACACTCACCTGGCACAATGGATCGAGAACTGGGGACACAACCGACAAACAGCCTACCAATTCAACCGCAGGACATCGAGAGCTTTCGGCACAGACCTAGGCACCCCACAAGGATGCCCACTGTCCCCCTTCCTGTTCCTCATCAGCATCAAAGATGTGGTAGACAGCGAAACCGAAAACTCCGCAACAATGGAAACAGATATCTTTCCATACGTCGAGGATATATTAGTGGCTACGGCATATGAATAGAAGAGGGAAGGACAAAATTCTCATCAAAAACTCCTAGACCAACTCTCGGCCAAGGCATCGACGGCCGGTTACAAATTCTCCAAACAAAAAGGGGAATACATACCAGTCCACACAAAAAAGCACCCACACCTCCTACCCAACGTTGAAGGGACTCCTCTCAGCAAGCAAGAAATCATGAGATGGCTAGGTTTCATCATGAGCGAAGACTGGAAGTGGAAACAACACATGAGGCACTGGATAGCGAAGGCCACGAACACTGGATACGGAATTAGCGCCATGACAAACAGATACCAACTCGGAGGGCTAAACACATGGTGCACCCACAGACTTATCAAGGGGCTGGTAATTCCACAGCTTACCTACGGCATCGAGGTGTGGGAAAATAAGGCAACGATAGTCGAAGCACAAGTCGCGCTGAACAGGATAGTCCGCACAGCGTACGGACTAGAACGCAAGGTCCCAACGTTAGCCTTCCAAACCGAAACAGGCATTCCCCCCCTGGACCTCCTAGCACTAGGGAGACACAACTCCCTGGCCCTAAGGGCCAAATTCGTGGGGAGAAACACAAACATGACCAGAAGGTGGCTCCAGGACTCGGGCATCATTCCGGTAATCGACAATGCGAGAGACCAGAAGACTGGCAAGGACCGAATCAAGGACAATGTCCGACACCTCTGGAAGGAACACATCGACCAGGCTGATATCAGGTACAAAGGAAAACCAAGGGCCACGTATAAACATCTATGGGGAATAACAAGACACCAACTCCGAGACGTGATTTCCCTAAGGGCAACCGCTGGGTGGCCCTACCAAAAAGTGGACGGAACAAGACGCCAATGCAAGTGTGCGAGAGACACTATCACCCCCGAACACCTCTCAAGGTACCCCGGCATAGTCCCAGACACCAACCTACAGCTCCATAGCAATAAAACTATCAGGCGGCTGGTTGAGTTGATCGAGAGCTGGCCCAAGAGCTTGAGGAACACCACTGAGTCCAAGGCAGTGGACAGGGCTGCCTACAGAAGACAAACGGCCAGGGCCACCATGAACATCCCCACGTCACAACCAACCCAAAGCCGAAATAGCACCCCAGCAAAAAGTAGGAGAAAACACACCGCATGCGAGATCTGCGGCAAGGCAGTTGAAGCAAGCAAAGTAGCGCAAGCCAAACACTCTAGGACCCACCTCCCGGGATACAAAAAGGGAGGCAGGAAGAAAGGTCCCGGGGATGGAGGGACAAGAACAGGAGCGGCGGGCCAGGTGGCTAGTGGGCATAATGACTAGCAGAAGTATTTCTTTGGGTACACGACCACCGGGGCACAGAGATGCCGGAGGTGGGTTTTCTTTGTTTAAGGGTTTCCTAGCGTACATGACCATAGGGCTCAGAGGGGCAGGTATGGGTTTCCTTTGTAGAAGTGGGATTTATTTCATAAAGTACACGACTATCGGGAACAGGGGTAACAGGATAGGTTTCATTTGTGAAGGATTTACTTGGTACACGACTATTGGACATGGAGATGACGGGATGGGTTTCATTTGTGAAGGATTTACTTGGTACACGACTATTGGGCATGGAGATGACGGGATAGGTTTCCTTTGTTCGGTGGGAGGATATTGACCAGGGAGAGAGGAAGTTGGGAGGGGAGTTTTGTTTTATTAGATCATGCGAGAGGATGACAGTGGTAGGCATGAGGCGGAAGCGGTGAATTTCTTTGATTCCGGGGGCCCAGGCCCGGGGGGGTGACCCAGGACACCTCACATACCATTTAGTTAGTCGTAGGTAGCATGAACTCAAATCAGGTTGAACCACGCTGTCCCAGAACTCACGGAACCGGATTCCCCGCTGTGCCGTAGAAATTCTGTGGCTTTGAAATCACATATAAAACCTCCAACTGAACCAGAAAACAATGGTATTCGGATTCGTATGCTCTCTCCCGGCATGCTACCCCTGCTCCCACACAATTTGGTTCTGCTGACCCGGATATTAGGGGTAGACCCAGAAGCCCTATTCCTAAAAAGGGGTAAAGGTGGAGAAGAGAAGATGTGGTGGATTTTCATGAAGTTTTTTTCTACCTTGAGCAGTTTAATAGTGTAGTGGTATAAGAATAAGGTAGAAGGATATCAGAGTCGAACAACTTGCATTGTGTCGGGGTACTCGGAATGCCTTCAACCAAATCTAGAAAGAAGCTTGGATTGACCGCAGTACAGAAACATGAACTCTGTTGTCTTCAATCACGGTACCCAAAGATGAAGCTGACAGAATTTGCCCTTCTCGACAAATGCGCTCGCCGGGCTGACGGATCCCCACTTCCTATCTCAAGTTTGTCTTATCACTTGAAGGGATGGGCAGCAAAGGTGAAGGAAGGATGCCCTCAAGGTAGGTAACAAAGGAAAAGTAACATGATAAAGATCATTAACCAAGATTATTCACAGGTCCGGTTGCATTGAAGCAAAAAATCCTATTGAAAGCTATCCTTTTCTGGAGCACTTCCTTGCTCTATGGATGGATGCTGCAGAATATGCTCGGGTACTGGTAACTGATGAGATCATCCGCACACAAGCCAAAATTATTCAAACCAGGCTTGAGAACGCTGGAGTAGAGGAGCCCTATGATGGATTTGAGATGTCAAATGAGTGAACACAGCGCTTTAAAAATCCACACAACTTTGGACGACTACGGGCCCATGGCCAATCTGGAGAGGTGGATTAGTCTGCACTTCCTGAGCAGCGACAGACTCTAGCCTGAGACCTTGCACCTTTCGCTCTTTGTGATAGGTATAATTGTGATGAGAGTGGGCTTGTCTTTAATAAGCAACCACAATCATCCCATGTTCGTCTTGAGAAAGGTAAACAGTTAAGAGCAGGAAAGGATCCAAAAACAAGGATCACCACTTTTCATATCGTGACTGAAAGTGGAACAGATAAGCGCAAAATTTGTGTAGTTGGACGAGCTGGAAAGCCCCACTGCTTTCGTCAGCAGCATGTCAATCCTGACAACCTTCCAGTAGTCTATAGGTTTAACAGTAAGGCTTGGCTTCTAACAGGTCTATAGTATGAGTTTCTTCGTCGGTTGAATAAAGAAATGAGAATATCGCAACGGCAGATTGCTTTAGTTACAGAAAATTGCCCAACTCACCCACGGCCCGACTCTCCTCCTATTGAGTATAGTGGACCAACACCACCGGTTTTAACCAATATTAAACTCATATACCTTCCTCTCTGCACGACTTCCTTTCTTCAACCTCTTGATTGCAGAATTATTGCCTCCTTTAAAGCTTCCTACAAGAGACTTTACCCGGAGTATATGGTTCAACACTTCAACCTCCATGGTGAAAGGCCTCCAAAAATCGACATTCTACAAGCTATTTATCTAATCGCCAGTGCCTGGGACTCGGTCTCACCAGAAACAATAAAAAACTGTTGGACGAAGGCAAATATTACAACCACCACCACAGCCCACCCAGCACACTACGATGAAAATCTCACTGAAGGCTTCATTTCCTCTCAGCGTCGGGGCTTTTTGGAGGCATGGACAACACTTGATGGATCACAACAGAGTTCCGATTTTTTTGATTCCTACTTTGATGACAGCGACGAAGACCCAAGCCCACTTGAGCAAGCTTCTCAGGTTCCCAATGCTATAGCTATTGTTGAGCGTGGGATCAAAGCCGGAGTTCTTCATTGTTCTGCAACTCAATTGGACAAAATTGATTATGATAGTGAGCATGATGAATCACAGCTTTTTCCACTTCCTTTAATAGGATTGGAAACGGCAATACTTTATACCGGTGAACTTGCTCGCTTTCTACAAGCCCTGGAGACAACCACTCTTCACTTTCCTAAGCCTTCTGGCAATGGAAAAAGCCCAACACCTGTTGATCAACTTGTATCCTCTATGCAGAATCTGAATTCAGCTCTTGTCAAGTACATGTCCCCTACAATTCTCCCTCCTCTCTCCCGAGCCCAACAGACCCTTCATATGCTTTTTCTTTTTAGCTAATTAATCTCATAATAGCTATCGAATGACTCGTTCTACTCGGCAAACCACCCTCACCCCGTTTTTTAAGCCCAACCATGTCAACCCAAGCGAGCCTAGTACGGATAAGAGGCCTGTAGAGGCAGGAAGGGCTTTCATTGATGTTCAGGCTGGGCGCAGGTATAATTGGATTACCAGTGAGGAAGACGATAGTGGTGAGGAGGGGGAAGCGGGTGATACTACTGGTACCTGTGTCCCAACTGAATGGAGAACTGGGAATATCAATACAGCCTATGAGCAGTTGTTGAGATAGATAATTTTTGTACAACGTTTATCTTGAGAGATTATCAAATAAATTTCTTAGGTATCTCTCCACTATTCCGGATTCCCCGCTGATCCGGACAAAATTCCTGGATTTTGGCCATCCGGGATAGCGAGGTGTGACTGTACTCGGAAGATCAGGTTTGTTTTGTTCTATGGGTGATGAGCCATCCTATGCGAGCCAAGGCGCGGAGAATACCGAAAACATCCGTTCACTCCCGCCTGACTCTTCCCAAACTCTTCACACTACTGGCTTGACAATCGCCAAAACCTGCTGGAGTTATTTGAATTCGCAGCATATCAAGGCTCTCGCGGCCAGTTGTTTCCCCAATCTCCTAAGCACATCCACCCTAAGATATTCCTACTGTACTGATATTCGGGGGCTCACGCGAAACCAGAACCTTCCGATCGCTCTAAATTGCTTACACAGAAGCGATTCGACCACTACCAATACCGGTACCACATATCCACTGTAACCCCATTGGAAGGATAGCTACTTGTACACTATTAATTCCGACAACCCTTGATTGTTCGGTGGGCTATACTGTGTCTCCGTTTTCGGGATAGTCTGGATTGTTTTTGGTTCGGTAGGGGTGGAAGGCGGTGGCATCAACAAGGAAGACTATGTATGCTGGTAATCCACCTCTCGCGTGGGCTGCCTGTAGTGGACACGAGGAAGTGGTGGAAATACTGCTCAGACGGCCCGACCTCAACCCCAACAAAGCGGGTCAGCACGGCCGAACACCACTTTGGTGTGCTGCGCAGAACGGGCACGAAGGAGTGGTGAAGATCCTCCTGAGGCGGCGTGCCGTCAACCCCGAGAAACGCGATAGCCGCGGCATGACACCGCTCTTGCGTGCTTCCCAGAATGGGCACGAGGAAGTAGTGAAAGTACTACTCGCACGCGACGACGTCAACCCTGACAAAGCAGATATCTACGGCCGAACACCACTCTGGTGTACTGCTGAAAAGGGCCACGAGGGAGTGGCGAAAATACTACTTGGGCAGGACGGCGTCAACCTTAACAGAGCGGGCTTATTCGGTCAAACACCACTCTGCCGTGCCGCCCGGAATGGGCATGAGGGAGTGGTTAGAATACTACTCAGACGGGGCGATGTCGACCCTAACGCAGCACGCAGGCTCGGCGCAACGCCACTCTACTGTGCTGCCCAGAATGGCCATGAGGGAGTAGTAAAGATTCTCCTTGGGCGGGGCGACGTCAACCCCAACAAACGAGATATCCATGGCACAACACCACTCAGCTGTGCTATCCGGAATGGGCATGAGAGTGTGGTGAAAATACTACTCGGGCGGAGCGACGTCAACCCGAACAAACCCGATAACAGTGGCCTAACACCACTCGAATGGGCTAACCGGAGTCACCATACGCAAATTAGGGCGCTACTACAACCCCCAGAATCTACCACTCCCAGCGTCACATAGGGCCGGGGAGGCATTATCCCTCTCACTCCCTTCAAATCTGGATGGCCTATTCCCCATTTCCGCAATCTTCACAGCCATTGCATAAATATGTTCGTCGACGCCCTTTCCTCTCTTCTCATTCCCACTCAACTTCAACCCGCAGTGTCTAGTTCAACATTTTTACCTTTCCGTAGTAAGCCTGCCCTTGCAAGTCATCTCCAATATTTCCTTTTTACCTAAGGAAATCGTGTGTTGTGGGGATGCCCATATCTGCCTCATATACCTCCAACTGTTTCTAAATTTTCTCATGTTGTGCCGTCAGTCCATGGTGCGGCGTTGGTGGTGGGCTATTACCCCTGTATTGAGATAAACTTGTGTGGTTTGAAATTTCCATTATGTTTGTACTTCCTTCCGTTTCCTGGTCGTAAATTTCCGTCGCGCACTTGCCGTTTATTTGTTTTTTTCAAAGCGCTGCTTGATTTCCATTTTCTCCTCCCCTCTAGCATATAGACCCGGGCGCTGGTTAGGTACAGAAAAGCAATATAACTCACCGCTTAGTCAAAGCAGAATGAAAATGCTGCGCTATAATCACCCAAAGTCACTCGCTAGCAGATATCCACCTCCCCCCCGCTTAATGTCTTCCGCCCTCGGACTCACCCAATCATCAAGTGCCATCCCCCGGCACCGCCGCCCCCCGTTTCCCGATATGCCACCTTCATCCACACCGACAGCACCTATTCCTATCTACCCAAGTTGGTCCTTAAACTGACTCCATATTTAGGGATCCTTTTTTCAATATGCAAGTATTAGAGTAAAAACACCCAGCCTGAAATCGGTCCAAGCGCATTGTCAAAGGCTATTGTGGAAACCTATTAGGTGTTATTGTATTACAAAGCCGGGAGAGATCTGTTTTACGATAAGAACGGCAGTGGATGGGGGGACTATCCCCATTTGCTGAAGGAGGAATGTGCAAAAGATGCGATTGTATTTACACATTCCTGGGATTGCTCAGATTGTGAAATTTAATGTCTAATTACTGGGGTATGGAATTGAGTTCTGTTACATAATTCCTCACTTGAGCTCTTGTCTTATGATAGTCCCGGAAGGCCGACGTCTGGGCTGTGGGTAGGAGACAGAGATGGAAGATTGATATAATACTTTGCAGGTACTTGCTAACTACGGATCCGCTTCACAATTCTAGTTTCTGTTCATACATGCAGTGTTCCCAACGGGCCAGGTAGGCCAGGCTTTAATGAAGCCGGGCCCGGCCTGTCGAAATTCTCGCGGATCTAGCCTAGCCCAAGCCTGCAGGCCTGGCTAAGCCTGAGCCTGGCCGGGCCGGGTCCGCCTATAGGCCATATAGGCTTTTTCCCGGCCGCTTGTATGGCCTTGGCCGACCCGCTCATAGCGAGCCGCCACTCCGTGCTGTGGGGTTACAAATTGCTCTAGGTGGGGTTTAGCTAGATAGTTCATTTCTTTATAGTGACAGGCGGGAGAGTTTTTTATTTAGTTAACGGGGAACGGGAAAGGTGCAACTCCCTGGCAGAGAATGATTTGTAAGCACTTGTATGTATCGTGGGATTCGGGTGGCGGGCTTGGCCAGGAAAACAGGGGCGTCAACTTAAACTCTTTGTATCTACACCACGGTTCTTTAGTCCCACGAGCTATGGTTTTCGTTCATTAAGGTTTTCTCATTAGCATCATCGACAAAAGGGTAAAAAGGTTCCGATTGTGTGAGCGGTGATAGCCCGATTCGGTTTCCTTATTTCTTTTCCACGAATTTGATCATTTCTTCTTGTTTGTTTCCTCTCAGAGCGACTGGGAGCTGGGTCTGGGAGGTATCGTTCCTCTGACCGGAAAACATCGTTTCAGTGCCAACCGCAAAGTTCACGGTAAATATTTCCCAAATACCCAATATGATTACTTTATTAGTGAAAAAAAATACTAAGAGATACTAGGTAGTGAATTAATTAATTGAATTAATTGTGGAAAAAGAGCTGCTGTTGTTGTGGATTAACTGTGCGCGGGTATGATGGTGATTATATCGAAGGTAACAATACCGGGGTTAACTATAAATAGTTTACAAAATAAATTCAAAATACAGCAGTTTCGCATTATTTTCTTGGGGATTTAAAGTAGTTCTTGCTAAAGACGAAAAATAGGGAAGAACAATGGTAGGATAGAACTGTGCTGGTGGCCCTGGAGGTAAATCTTTAAGACTTTATTGAGTTGGTTGAGTATCACTCGTTATTTGATTACTGTAATTGTTATAATATGCGATGGGAATATGTGAACGGAACTCGGACGAAGAAGTGATAACAGAAAGTAGTGAAGATCTCTTATTGTGACAACGCTTATTCTTTCAATAATAAGAAAGACATAGCTCAGCTATATAATACAGCAATTGAGTCCAGCCATTTGCACAACGTTCCCTTAATAAGGAAAAACAAAAAACTATCAAAGAAGTATCCTGAGAGGAACAAAAGGATGAAAGAACACACAATAGGCTTTCAAGTCAACCAGTAACGAGTATGAAAACATAAAGAGCTAAAAGAAACATTTGAGAGGAGAAAGAAACCATATTTGAGAGGAGCAGAAAACCATATACGAACAGTCATTAAGAAGCAATGGTCGAAGGTAAAGTGGAAGAAAATCAAAGGCGCTAAACTCGAAAGAGGGGAGGGGGTTGGAATACCCCTGGGGCGATCTGTCCCCCGCACTAATCTCCGGGCCTGGGCGCCTATCAGGCCTGATAGGCTTTAGTAGGCCGATCGAATTCGGCCTAGATCGGCCTAGGCTATCTTTCGGGGTGGCCTGCCTTGGCCGGGCCTGCGGCCTATAGGCTGGCCTACCAACGGCCTGGCCCGTTGGGAACACTGTTTAGATATAGAGGTAATAGACTGCAAGTGTTTCCGGTGCCCGTAAAATGTCATGCAAAAACTGGTTAACTAAGATATCATGCATGGAGGTCGTACTTACGTGCTCCAGTCCTCCTTGGTGAGGCTGGAATGTCTACACTTACTTGCGAAGGAAACCTAATGCAGTCAATGCTCTCCCAACCCCGAAACTAGCTCCCATCCTACGTGCACCGGGGCTAGCCTAGCTTGTTAAGCGTGATTGCACAGCCTGCCGCGCTTTCGGATCTCGAGTTACAAGAGACCTAAGAAAAGTACTCCACCCTTTTACCCACGACAACATCTTCCTTCCGATACTCGTGTTAGGCACCGCCAACCCGTACAATCTCCCGAGCTGTGTTGGAGATGTGTGGAGATACGGCTACTCACTCACGTTGTGTCTTTGAGTTAGACTAGGGTCGGTCTAAGGGCCCGTTGACATAGACGACTGTCTAGCGCTTCGAGACAACGACCGCTAAGGGGGGGTTAGACGATTCGCGTGGTACGGGCAAGTAAACGGTGGCGTGCTTTCTAGAGTCTGGTGGGATTTGCAAACACACCTCCGAGGCAACATCACGTTTTGACAGTTTAGCTACAGGAATTTTGGACGGCAGAAAGATAGGTACTGAACAGACTTTTGCGCCATCAATCGGATAATGTCGGTCGTAATTCCACCGCCTAGTTTTATTACCCAGATTTTAGAAGTAGACAGTTAGGCAAACGGGCCCTAAGTTTATGTTCAGGTCAACTATTGGTTGTGCGGGAGTGGGTTTGGCATGTAACTTATAGCATGTTTCCTACTTATATACCAGTAGCTTCCTCTCTTGTACGACCACGGTAGACAACAGCGAACAACACCTCTCTCACTACACACAACAAGCCGGGCAGATTCGCCAAAGTTTCCCAATGAGATTTTACGCTACCGTAAATTACAACTTGAACTGTAGGGTAAGTAGAATATCTAGGAGCGATACCTGACACACAAAAGTTTGTGCCTGGCTAATAGCGTCTTTCGCCGTAGGGGTTTACGTCGTGGGGAGCGCTGGTGAGTTAAGGTTCGCTATATCAGGCGGATCTTGGATCGTCGGCATGTAATGGTTAGAGGGTGGCTATGGGGAGGACTTGGAGGTTAGGCTTTAGTAGTAGGTGCGGGGATTGTGTGTGGGTAAGCTCTTCTGGGGGGGTGTTCGGAACGGATCTGCGATTTTCCCACTATGCAATCCCGGGGGTGAATTGAGCATTTAAAAAACTTAAGTTAGGATTTCGCTTCCTCCTCTCAACCGTATGGGTAAGATCCCGGCTCTTACATCCCAATTGAGATCTAAGGTACCCCTTTATACTGGCCCAGCCCTCGGCACCGGTTAACCCTAACGGCGGGCTGCTGTGTTATACCGTGTTGTTCCGTGTGGTACCGCTACGCTGTACACGTATAGACCTATGACACGAACGAGAAAATTAGATGAACGACCGTCTATGGCGGTTTTACAAAACAACCGAGGAAAGAGTGATAATGAGTAAGTCACCGTTTAGGGGTAGTAGCGTTAGAAGCGGGGTGCGGCGAGATGAGTAGCAGCGGGGATAGTGTGTTTGTGAGGCGGTTGTTGGAGGAACTTGGACAGGTGGAGAAGGTAAAGCGGAGCGATCAGCGGGAAAGTGTGAGCAGTGGCTGCAGTCGAGATGAGGAAAGAAAGGAGGTAGAGGAAAGATCAAGGCTACAGGTAGACAAAGCAGATTGAGTGTTTTTCTGCAGGCAGAAAGGATGATGTCGGCATCTGAGGCGTTAAGAGAGGAGAGTTTGAGGAAAGCATGGCATACGAAAGGACCAGCCTAGCTGGATGACTAAGCAACCACAATCCTCTCTCGCGTCCAACCGAACAAATGGCACCCTAGCATAGTAGTTTGTGTGGACTGGCCGAAGCAGAATTGTTCTTCTTTTCTTCTTTTCTTCTTTTCGCCTATATTGTTCTAGTTATACCAGCTTTTTCTATGTTTTTGGTACAATATATGAGGAGTGTAGTTAATAGCGTAATGCCGGAGATCTACTCTACCGTCTTAGTTAGTCAGTTTGGTGGTAAACCGTGGATAGTCATGGTACTGCGCTGGTGCTTGAAATAAGTTGTAGTACCCGAAACCCAGCAAGGAAACCATATGGGGGGTAAAGAGTAAGATCTCTATCATACCATGAGCATTTTGACACAGTAAAAGCAATAAACGCTCTTCCTTCGCCTTGTTACTGTGCAGGTGACCATTCCTGATTTTGGGAACATTGTTGACTTTGGGCTCTGTCCCAATCTAATGTTCTGATTGTTTTATAATAGTTTTTATTCATGGTTTTATAGAACACAAATATTGGCCATAACATATTTTAAGAGAGAGTAGGGAAAGCCACGAAGTTATGTTGGGCTGCAAAGTTATGTGGAGATTTTGTCTCGGCACTTTGTTTTCTTCCGGCTTTCTGTCGGGAGTTACCTCCGAGTAGAGCTACCCGGCACCAGTTGTGAGCCTCAAAGGCTTTGTCTAGTGTAGCGCGGAGCCTCAGCCTTGGCACGGGTACCGTTTTTTCCTTTTTCGCTTACAAAATACTTGAGCCTCATTCGCGAGCTCGATCTTTGATCCCCACATATTTCTTTGAGATAAGGAGTTGAACTCTCATTCTTGGAGTATATATGAGTAAAAAAAAAATCAAATCTTATTCTTCGAGTCCCCGGAACATCGGGTTTGTTTCTTCCTGTTGATGGTGAGTCTAGTACAAGGGTAAGAACCTATTAACCAGAACAGACAAAGATATATTTAGCTGCTTAACCTTGGATAACTGTTCCATAACATCTTACCGGACCTTGTACGACGTGGGAGCCAAGGCGCGGGGGATACCGTAAACGCCCTTTCACCCCCGCCTGGCTCATTACAACCCTTTTAAACAACTCACTCGCCGAAACCCGCTTGAGTTATCCGAATTCGCAGTATATCAAGGCTCTCTCAGCCCTCGCTCTCCCAATTTCCAAGGCACTAAGATATTCCTACTTATATCCAGGAACCCCCGCGACACAGGAACCTTCTGATCGCTCTAAATTACTTGCGCTGAAGCGACTCGACGACTACCACATACCCACTGTAATCCTATTGGAAAGGCAGAATAACTACTTGTGCACTCTTGATTACGACAAGCCTTGACTGTTCGGTGTGCGATACTGTGCCTCCGCTTTTGGGATTGTCGGGATTGTCGGGATTGTTTTTGGTTCGGCGTCGGTGGAAGGCTGTGATATCAACAAGGAAGACTGTATGGATGCCGGTAATACACCTCTGGCATGGGCTGCCTGTAGTGGACACGAGGAAGTGGTGGAAATACTACTCAGACGGGCCGACCTCAGCCCCAACAAAGCAGGTCAGCACGGCCAAACACCACTCTGGTGCGCTGCTCAGAATGGGCACGAGGGAGTGGTGAAGATTCTCCTCGGACGGGGTGACGTCGACCCCGAGAAACCTGATAACGATGGCCTGACACCGCTCTTGTGTGCTTCCCAGAATGGGCACGAAGAAGTGGTGAAAGTACTACTCGCACGCGACGATGTCAGCCCTGACAAACAAGATAACTACGGCCGAACACCGCTCTGGTGTACTGCTGAGAATGGCCACGAGGGAGTGGTAGAAATGCTACTTGGACGGGATGGCGTCAACCCTAACAGACCAGGCTGGTTCGGTCGAACACCACTCTGCCGTGCTGCCCAGAATGGGCATGAGGGGGTGGTGAAAATACTACTTAAACGGGGCGATGTCGACCCCAACACAGGGTGCTGGTTCGGTGGAACCCCGCTCTACTGTGCTGCCCAGAATGGCCATGAGGGAGTGGTGAAGATGCTCCTTGGGCGGGGCGACGTCAATCCCAACAAACAAAACGACCTCGGCACAACACCGCTCTGCTGTGCTGCCCAGAACGGGCATGAGGGAGTGGTGAAAATACTACTCGGGCGGAGCGACGTCAACCCCAACAAGCCAGATAACGGCGGTCGAACACCACTCTGGTGGGCTAGCCAGAGTTACCATACGCGAATGAGGGCACTACTACAGCCCCCGGAATATATCACCCCCAGTGCGATATAGGGGCGGGGAGGCACCATCCTTCTCACCACCTTCAAATCTTGATGACCTATCCCCCATATCCGCAATAGTCACAACCACTACATAAATATGTTCGCCGCCGTCATTTTCCTCTCTTCTCATTCCCACTCAACTTCAACCTGCAGTGCATAACGCGGCATTGTGATAACTCCCGTGTTCCCTGCCTTCCGCCCTAAGCTTTCCCCTGCAAGTCGTCTCACATATTCCCTTTTGATCCGAGGAAATCATGTCTGCTGCTCATACCTCCACTTTCTATAAATTTTCTCATGTTGTGGATTCAGTCTGGTCGAAGCTGCGGCATTGGTGGCGGGCTATTTTTCCTGTATTGAGATAAGCTTGTGTAGCTCGAAATTTCCATCATATCTGCATTTCATTTCGTTTCCTAGTTATATTTCCTCGTCGCGCACTTGCCGTTCATTTATTTTTTTCAAGCGCTCCTTGATTTCCGTCTCCCCCATCCTCCAGCATATATCCCTAGGGGCTGTTTAGCCACAGAAAAACAACATAACCCACCGTTTAGTGAAGATAGAAGTAAATGCTGCACGATAATCACCAAATGTCACTCGCTAAGAGACATCAGACATCCACCTCCGGGCCCCATGCTTAAAGTCTTCCACCCTCAAACTCCCAGCCATCAAAGACCATCCCCCCTGCATCGGCCCCCATTCACTGATACGCCAACTTCACCCACCCCGACAACACCTGTTCCTGCCCACCCAAACTAATCCTGAGCCAGGTTTCATATTTCGGGATACTTTTTCAATACTCATGAAAAAAATAGAGTAAAAAACCCCAACCCAAGATCCGTACAAGTGCATTTTTAAAGGCTATCGTGGAAACCTATTAGGCGTTATTGTAATACAAAGCCGGGAGAGAGCTGTTTTATCATAAGAGCGGAAGTGGGTGGTGGACTATCCACACCTGCTGAAAGAGAAATGTTCAAGGGGTGTGTTTGCTCATTCCCTGAATTGCTTAGATTATGGAATTTGTGGTCTGAATTCGATTACCGGTTTTGGGCACGGAACCGAGCCCCGCCACATAATTACTTACTTGAGCTTGTATTTTATAACAGTCCCGGAGGGTCGAGGTTTGGGTTGTGGATGAGAGGATAAAGGAGATGGATGATTGGTATAAAGTGCAAGCATTTCACTTTATGAAAAGGGGCGCAAAAGCTAGTGGCTAACTGAGGAGCGATTGTACTCGGATTCCATCATCGACCTGGTTTAACGAAGTTTATGCTTAAATCCTGCAGTCCTTGATGTGAGCTTGGGAGTGGGGTTGGGGGCTATCCGCCTTTTTTGGTATATCCTGTGGGAGAAAATTCATACAATAAGGGTATTTTTTAACTCTGAAATTGGCTCCCACGCCACGAGCGTCGGTGCCCTACCCTAGTTTTCCAAGGGTGCCCACTGTTGGATATTAGCCTAAAACACAGCTGGCGGGATATTCCTTCCTTTCATCTACCATAGCCCCTTCCTTCTCTAGCATCCTGTCCGATGCTCAAGTGGGACATTGCAGACCCAAACAACCCCCAGCCAGACTCAGAGAACCTTGCCGTGTCCTAGGCGGCGGTGCTCCAACGATGCTGCACTGTATCGAAATTACCGCTCTAGAGCTCACTATCGGGGAATTGTATCTTCGACCCTGCCATTTGATGCTAGGTAATGGTGTCTTTTACCATGGCATCTCACGTCGCAGAAATGCGCTGGTGAGCTAAGTCTCCTTATAGCAAGAGGATTTCAGGCGGCAGCAGACCTGGAGTAATCATAGGGTTATGGGGCACGATACTGAAAAGATGGAGCCTTGGTAGTATACATGGGGATTATATGTAGAAAGCACTACTGACGGGGGGATTAATTGAATATTTAAAAAGTTGAGTTTCAGTTTTCTCCCTGCACCAGTGTGTAAGCCTCCCCGCCCTACATTCGGACTGAGCTTTGGGGTGCCCTTTCCTGATTTCTTCTACCTGCCCGGCCTACGGCACCTGGTGCGTCTTCTGTAGCCAACCATAATATATCCTCTTGTGGGGTATGCTCTGTCCAAGTGCTTGAGAACCAAAACTCGGACGAGTGACCATCTGTGACGTTATATAGAATGACATCGGAACGAGTGGTGACAACAGGATTACCCGCCGAAGACAACAGCACCCAAGTGTAGCAACGTTTGTGAACCGGCTAAGGCAGGGCTAGCTTTTTCTCGGGCTCCTTGCGCGCATCACACTGCTCGGGTCATAGCAGTTTTATTTAGTTTAGGGCCCTACCGTAAGAACTGGAATAATTAAACCTCGTGCTAGTTCAATCAAATATATTCTCTATAGTGAACAAACCTGACCGGTATATGCCACTTAACTAAACATAATTCCTGCCTATCCCACAGGACATTTAGAAAGTGCCACCTGCACAAGTGGTAGCCAGAAGGCTAACCGCCAAATTGGTAGACAGGGCAGCCCCAAGCTAGGATGTTGGAGTTGCCTTTGATGGAAATGTTTTTCTCTTTTTTCTCTTTTTTCTGTCTTAAGCTTGTTCGAGAGTGCAACCTACTTTGAAGGTCATTTAGCGGTGTTCGAAGTGGTGGGAACCTTGGTATGGTTACTTCTTGCCACGCTGTGGAGATTTCGGATGGAACTATGGGTTTGGAGCTTGGGGAGTGTTTTGATTGATATGGAATTGAGTTTGGCGCCGCCTTTAAACGGGGGGTGAATATACGGATTACGACTAATAAAACCCTGTGAAATTTCTTCCGACCCCCCATTAAGCTATGGTAGTCGGATTTGGATCTCAGCACCTGATATTATTTGCCTAATGAGACATGGAATGGGTCATAGCGTTGAGTGTTTACGGGATGGACTGATATTGAACCATAAACTTATCGACGGAGGTCAAAATTACGCGACCGAGGGTAGGTAGTCAACCTTGCATCTCATGTACTCCTACTCAACTCCACATAGCTAGTTCATCACTCCCAAAACGCTCACTATATTAATAGTCTACCTTATTGGACTCTGATTTCTTGAGCGGTTTAGTTAGGAGCATGTCTGAGAGGATAAATGCTAGTGGAATGGTGCACCACATATTTACTTCTACCAATTCTATTATTATTATTTTTATCAATATTGTTATTATCATTAAAATTTCACATTGTTTTGAGTCGAAGTACATGCGTCAACGCTGGCCACATGCCTTCGGTCGGGTAATTTTGAACCCCGTCGATATTTGTGCCACAAAGTTTTGTTGAGCCGCAAACTCTGGCAACCCAAAAAGTTATCTTGAGCCGCAAAGTTAGATCGCGGGGTCTGGCACTTGGTGGTTGTGACGCCAAGCCACAACTTGGCACACGTATCTCCATTGTGAACATCTCATCTCCCTTCTCGCTTACAAAAATACCGAACCTCGTTTGCAGACTTGGTCTTTTACCTTCTTATACGTCTTGGAGATAAGGAGTCGAACTCTTATTCTCAGAGTACCACAGAGGATTAGGTTTGTTTCTCTGGATGTGCAGGCCAAGCGGCGGAGAATAGCGTGAGTGACTTCCCCCTGACTCATCCCAAACCCCTCAATTCAATAATCACCGAAATCTGTTTAAATCATCAGAATTGGCAGCAGATCAGCTCGCTCGACCGCTCCCTCTCCCAGTCTCCGAACCTCATCCTTCCTCGGATATTCCTGCTTATATTCGGAGACCCACGCAAAACGAGAACCTTCGGATCGCATTAAATCTCTTGCGCCGGAGCTATCTGACGACCACGAATACCACATACCAACCGAAATACTACTTGAAAGGCAGGAGAACTACTTGTACACTGTTGACTGCGACAAATTTTGCCAATTCGGTGGTCTGCACTGGGCATCCATTCTTGGCACCGTCGAGATTGTCTTTGGTTAGGTGGAGGTGGAAAGCTGTGATATCAACCAAAAGGACTGCATGTCTGGCGGTGATACACCTCTCGCGTGGGCCGCTGGTCGTGGGCACCTGGAAGTGGTGGAAATACTCCTCGGGCGGGGTGATATCAACCCTGACAAACCAAATAACCATGGCCTGACACCACTCTGGTGTGCTATCGGGAATGGATATGAGGGAGTAGTGAAAGCCCTACTTCAGCGAAGAGACGTCAATCCTAACACACGGGCATTAAATGGTCTAACGCCACTTCATTGGGCCGCCTGGAATGGGTACGAGGGAGTGGTGGAAATACTGCTCGGACGGAGAGACATCAACCCTAACGGACTAAGTGGCGACGGCAAAACCCCACTCTGGTATGCTTCTACTGCCGGGCACGAGGAAGTGGTGAAAATTCTGCTGGGACGGGGTGGCGTCAACCCCAGCGAACCAGATAACCGTGGCAAAACACGATTCAGGTGGTGTTGTTAGGCATGGCCATGCGGGAGTGATGGCGCTGCCACGGCCCCAGAACCCGCCACCTTGGATGACCCAAGGCCGAGGAGACGCCATCCTCCTTACCGTCTCCGGATATGGACGGCCCATCAGCCATTCCGCAAAATCACACTGATTCCAGAATCATGTCTGCCCCCACCCCTTTCTCCCTACTCTCTTTCCCACTCAACCTCAACCCATAGTGTATATTGTCCCCTTATAATAATTACCGTGTTTCCTTCCCTTCTGCCTTAAGCCCGCCACAGAAACTCAACTCAAATATTTTATTTTGTTTGGAGGAAATGACATACGATTGGAATACCCTCATCTGTCACACCCCCGCCCAACCCTCTCTACGGATTTCCCTATGCAGTCAGGCCAGTGTAATCAAGAGTTTTGTGTCGGTAGGGGGTTATTCCGGCGAAGCTTGAAATTTCCGTTTCACCCCACTTTCATCCTATCCACTTTTCTTGTTGCTTTTTGGATGCAAATCCTATTTCCGCGTTCGTTATTCATTTATTCTCTTCTGCGGTTCCACAACCCCCATTCCCTCTCACCCCTCTGAGGTGTGGACCCGTGCTGTTTAGATATATAGAGATAGTACAAAGTGCAGGTATTTCCGGCACCCGAGGCAGGAGATGTAAGGGCTAGCTAACAAGTACGATGGATCGGATTCTAGTATGCACATGGTTTCACGGGGATTATTCTTATATGCTAAGTCCTCGCAGTGGGAGCTTTGAGATGAGGTTCGGGGGCTGCCAACACTTTTTTTATTAGCATTGTTTATGAAGGAAAATTAGCTCAGTAAGAGGACTTTTGACTCTAAGATTAGCTCCCATTCCACGAGCACTGATATCCTTCCCTAACCTGTCAAAAGTGATCGCGCAGCCCGCCACGCTGCTAGATGTTGAGTTACGAGAGATGTAGGAAAGATATTTCAATCCTTTTATCCACCGCGGCATTTTCCTGCAGGAGCATTGTGGTGGACGATCATGCCGGGCATCATGAACTCAGACTCCCTCCTCAGCCACGCAGTGAGAGCTCTGCCATTCCCTGGGCATTCGTGTTCTAATGATACAATACTACCGTAAATTCCGGCCGCAGGGCACAATATCGGGAATGATCTGCCGTATTGCGCTACAGTGTTAGATGGTGTGTTTTTCCATAGGGGTTCGCGTTGTGGAAAGCGCAGGTTAGTTAAATTTTCTTATCCCAAGCGGGTTTAGGAAGTAACTGGGTGGCTGTTAGGCAATAAACTTAAAGGTGGGATTTTGGTGGTATATCGTGGGGGGGCCGCATGTAAGAGAAGTTTAATAAAGTGGAGTCGAATCAGATTTACAATATTCCTCCCCCTCAAGACGGGGGAGTAATTTTGTACCCAAAGGGGCCAGGTTGAGCTTGGTGCATAGAACCAAATACGGTGCATAATGGCAAAGGGTGTGAATATAATAGTTGGACCGGCCATCAACGGTGACCTTCGTTCAGGAACTTCTTGAGTATATCCACGCTAGTGGTAGGGCCGTATATGGGATAAACTTACTCCCCTGTCGTTAGAAGGATGCGATAGACTAGTGGCCTATTATGGCACTGGAGTGCTGAGGTTTATGAACACTACTCGAGTATAGTCAGCCTCCTTGATGAATATCAAGAAGAAGCGCCCCCGCTATTTTCAACTGTGAGGGTTTGTGTGGCGGGATTGTCAGAAAGTGATATGCCACCGGGCTTCACCTAGTGTTCTGTTAATTTTGTTGATATCGTACGGTAAATGATACGGCGTTGTAGGAACAGCTCTGCAACCTACTGAGATCACGGGCCGGGCGGGTTAAATGGATCACTTCGCCCCTACTAACTTCTCTATATTGGGTTGGGCTGTTCAGCTACTGTTGAACCCTACTCCTACAAAAATCCAGGACCTAGGCCATCACCCCAAGAACAATGTCTTTCTAATTTTCTGGCCCAAGCCGATTGTACGGTAGTGGGGGGAACCGCCTAATAATTACCAATGGAGAATACCTTTTCTCTATCGAATCACATCCTCCGATACCCCGTCTGTTCTCCATTATGTGCATTAACAGAGAAGGACTAATGTGTAGAGAATCATAGCCTTGAGGTTGGTTGACCGACCGGTTAGGCGCACGTTTCCGGATTTCTAAACCATTTCGGATCTGAAACCGGAGCGAAAATATTCCAAGGCCGTTTGTAGATTCCTCCTACTCTAGATTCTCTGGGCGGTGCTAGGAAATGATCGGTTAATACTTGATACCAATGATTGAATCCTAGATTCTTATATCGGGTCCTCAATTCTAGTACGAGTGGCCTGTGGGGAAATTTCAATGATTTACCGCAGTCTGAATACGCGGGGCTGCAGAAGATTTCCACTCGCTTTCTCGGTTATTTCTGAGCATGTGCTGCAGACGTCTTTCGTGGGGTATGCTCCTGGGCTGCGATCGATGGTAGGGTTGCAGTTCGATGACGGTTATTTTGGAGGTATCATAGTAGAGTAGGAGGATATGGCGATACGGTAGTGACAGGAGATATTTTAAGATGGTGAGAGGGTTTCGGAGGCAAGGAGGACGGAGGTTTCTGTTCTCAACAGGCTACGGATCAGGGTTGCGGGTGAAGGTTAGAGCCCGATAGAGATGGAAGCAGTGGTGTTGAGCAGTGCTAGCCACCGGCTCGGCAGCCGGGAGAGTGGGCGCGCACGTGAATAAGCGAGCCGTATTAAATGCTGCAACTCCCAACACCTAGTCTCCAACATGTTGCGGAGGCTTGGGAAACGTTTTGATTGATGGTCGGTTTTCCTATTAATTGTATACTAGGGAATTGAGTTTGGCGCTGACTTCCAACGGACGGTAGGTGAACTGACTATAGATTGCGGTAAACGGCGCTTTGCGGGGGTTTCTTCCGTGCTCCCATTGAGCTGCCAAAAAAGACGGACTACCCAAACCGGTAGGCTAGTTTGAGGTCCTTCTGGCACATTTATGTCAAAGTGAGAAATAAAGTAGATGGCAGCGCGAGAGAATTCACCTGGAACATAGGCACTTTGTAGGAAGGATGTAAAATGTAACTTCCACAGTTAGCACTTGGTTCGTTCGCTCGCTATGTCCTAATAACCAAACGGTAGGGGTAGGCGTGTAGATGAACACAAATAATGCGTCCTGATCCTTCCGTGGATTAACACACCTATCTCTGTATTTCCCCACATGCTCTTATTCCTCCGTACTCATACACTCCTGTGATAGAAGAAACACATCTCGGGCAAATCTGCTCCGCAAACAGTTAAACAATCTATCGCGCTCCCAAAAATCTGCAATGCACCCGAACGATCTGTCACACTCCCGCAACTGCACGTCCCTCGAACAGTTTAGGGCCGATACCGGCATCCGAAGGGGTACTGGTATCATAAGGCGGGAGATAGAGGTGCTGCCGGGAGGTTTCGTGGTATGGATACCTGGGATGATCGGAAAGACGACGGCTTCAGTGGAGAAGCAATTAGGATGTGGGCAACAAGAGGATCGTTCGATTTGGGAGTCATGCCGGCCGGACGAGGCCTGTCAGTTACCGGCGCAACGTGAGATGCAGGGGTAGGAGTAAGGCATGCATAAGGTTCCACAAAAAGCCCCACTTTTCTTCCACCCAGGAATTCCGGTGCGTCAGTCGATCGACCCCATCACCCATCATCCACAGTGTCCTGAGCGGCAGAAAGCAGAAAATGTCGCAGTCTTTCAGTAATAATATCAACTCTTTGAACACTACTATTAATAACTTTGCAATTGCCGATGAGCGATCCAACATCCTAGCCTGGCTCTCCCCTCTTGAGCCTAGATTGCGGCATCAGGACATCCAGGACAACCGGGTTGAAAATATAGGAGAATGGCTCTTACAAACTGAGGAATTTAGAAGCTGGTGCGCAGGGAGTGGAGGAGGTGAATCCAATAACGCAGTTTTGTTTTGCTATGGAGATCCGGGGGCCGGTAAGACTTATATTAGGTAACAAAGACTACCCTCGATGAATGGGAGAAATGGACAAGTGCTGACAAACTGTGATATTAGCTCATTGGTGGTAGATAGCTTGTGCGATCAAGCCGCGGGAGAAAGTGTCGCGGTTGCGTGTTTTTATTTCGACTTCGCCGCCCACAACGAGCAGTCGTCGACGAGTGTGCTGGGGGCCATACTCAAGCAGATTGTAGGCGGACTAGATGAGGTACCGGGGGAAATAGCGCGCGCCTACGGGGATCAGAAAAAGGTCATTGGTGGGCGGGGACCGCGACTTTCCGATGTTGTGAGAATGCTGCAGACAACCTCTTCCGAAAAGCGAACATTCATTTGCATTGACGCCCTAGACGAATGCGCGGCAGGACACCAGGCCAAGCTTCTTGGTTCGCTGAGCCAGATCCTACAAAAGTCACCGGGCACTCGAATATTCGTGACTGGGAGACCACACATCCAGGCCGAAATCGGAAAGCGTCTTGCTGGGAGAGTAACGAGCGTACCCATCACTCCTAGGCGAGATGATATCACCAGTTATCTCCATAGTAGGCTAGATGAGGACACAACCCCGGATGCGATGGACAGGAGTCTGGAAGCAGACATCCTGAAGAAAATTCCTGAGGATATTTCGGAGATGTACGTACAGGCACCGGCACTGGGAGGGTCACCTTAAGCTTTCCACTGACAGATATATATCTAGATTCCTGCTAGTCTCGCTGAGTATCGATGCCATCTTACAGGAAACCACAATCCACCGCAGGCGACAAAAGCTCAACGCAATGACAGATGGCTTGGGGCTGGGGGATGCTTATAGTGCAACTCTGAATCGGATAATGGGACAAGGAGGGGAGAAGGCCAGGCTTGGCATGGCCGCCTTGATGTGGATCTCTCACTCGGAGCGGCCCCTGAACCCTGATGAACTGTGTCACGCCCTAGCAGTGGAGATAGGGTCGCCGAATCTCAACACCGACAATGTCCCTTCAATTGGGACACTGCTATCCTGTTGTCAAGGGCTTGTTGTGGTAGATAAGAAGGCTTCCATAGTCCGGTTAATCCACTTTACCCTTCAAGAGTACCTCAAGGCTCAGATCGAACTTTTTGGCGCAGCTCACAGGACCATGGCAGAAACCTGCTTAAGTTATCTGAATTCTCAGCAGGTCAGGGCTCTTTCGACTATCCGCTCTCTCAGTCTCCGCAGCACACCCTTTCTCAAATATTCCTCGGTGTATTGGGGGGCCCACGCGAAGCGGGACCTTTCAAATTGCGCTAAACTACTTGCGCTGAAGCTATTTGACGACTACGACAACCAAATACCCGCTAAAATCCTCTTGGAAGAGCAGGAGGACTACTCGCCCACAATTGATTCCGCCAAACTTTTCCTATTCGGTGGTCTACACTATGCGTCTTTTTTTGGAATTATTGAGATTGTGGTTGGCTTGATGGAGGTGGGAGGTTACGATATCAATCAAGAAGACTGCATTGGCAATACACCTCTCGGGTGGGCTGCTTGTAATGGGCACGAGGGCGTGGTTGAAATACTACTCGGGCGGGACGATATCAACGCCGACAAACCGGATATGGACGGTCAAACACCACTTTGCTGTGCTGCGCAGAATGGGCACGATGGAGTGGTGAAAATACTACTCGGACGGGACGGTGTTGACCCCGGCAAACCGGATAAAGACGGCCAAACCCCACTTTGCTGTGCTGCCCAGGATGGGCGCGAGGGAGTGGTAGAAATGCTGCTCGGACGGGATGACATTGACCCTAACAAATCAGATATCTATGGCCAAACGCCACTCTGCTGTGCCGCGCAGAATGGGCACGAGGGGGTGGTGAAAATGCTGCTCGCACGGGACGACATCAACCCCGACAAACCGGATAACGACGGCCAAACGCCGCTCTGTTGTGCTGCCCAGGATGGGCGCGAGGGAGTGGTGAGAATGCTGCTCTGCCGAGGCGACATTGACCCCAACAAATTAGATATCTATAGCCAAACGCCGCTCTGTCGTGCTGTGCAGAATGGGCACGAGGGGGTGGTGAAAATGCTGCTCGCACGGGACGACATCAACCCCAACAAGCCCGATGACTGTGGCAGAACGCCACTCTTTTGTGCTGCTCGGGGCGGGCACGACGGACTGGTGAAAAATCTACTGGGGCGAGACGACATCAAGCCCGATAAACCAGATATCTATGGCCATACGCCACTCAGTCGTGCTGCGAGGAATGGGCACGAGGGAGTAGTGGAAATTCTGCTCTGGCGGGACGACATTGACCCCAACAAATCAGATATCCATGGCCAAACACCACTCAGTTGTGCTGCGCAGAATGGGCATGAGGGAGTGGTGAAAATACTACTCAGACGGGGGGACGTCAACCCTAACAGACAGGGCCGGTTCGGCAAAACACCGCTATGCTGTGCTGCCGAGAATGGGCATGAGGAAGTGGTGAAAGTGTTACTTGGGAGAGACGACGTCAACCCCAACACACCAGATAAGGACGGCCGAACACCACTCTATTGTGCTACTGAACGTAGCCACTCGGGAGTGATAGAGTTACTACAGCACCCAAAATCCACCACTTTTAGCATCGCCTAAGGCCAAGGAGGCATCGCTCTCATTACCGTCTCCAAATATGGCTGACCTATGCGCCATTCCCGCACGGGCCACGGCGATTCTATAAACATGTCTACCGCCACCACTTCCCCTGTCGGATTCCCGCTCAAACTCAACCCGCAGTTTATAGCACCGCCAAGTGGCAATTCCTTTGCTCTTTCCGCGGTAAGTATACTACCGAAACCAGCCCTATTGCCTCCCCGTGGCTGAAGGAAATCACACCTGCCAGGGGTGCTCATATCCATCACTCACCCGCCCCAGTCCCTCAACTGGTTTCCTCACGTAATCGGGTCAGTATAGTCTAGAGTTTAGAATCGGTGGAGGCTATTTGTATTGTATTAAGATTAGCCAGTGTGGCCCGAGATTTCCTTCATTTTTCCATTTTCGGCCATTCCCCCGTTGTAAACCCTCTTGCCACATTTGGTCCTTGCTACTTCTCTAATTTCCTTATTCTCTTTTTCTCCCTCTCCTCTTGAGTGCCGACCCGAGTATCATTATAGAGATAATATAAACCGCAAGTCTTTCTGGCTCTCATGAGAAGCGACGTATATGCCAGTTGGCTAACGTAAATTTCTGATGGCAGTTAGACTCCACGATGCAAATTTTTTAATGGAGGTCATGCTTGAATGCTACAGCCCTTGAGGTGTGAGGTTGGGGGTGCTGTCCGCACTTTCCAGCCTTGCCCATGAAGGAAAGCTAACTCAGTAAGAGGTTTTTCAACTCCGAAATCACCTCCATTTCTATGAAGACCGCCACCCCACCCTACCTTGCCAAGAGTCACCCCACAGTCCACGGCGCTGTAGAATCTCAACCTAAGTTGCAAAAGCGTTAGAAAATGTTTTCCATCCATTTACCCACCACAAGCCGGGCATCACAAACCCACACAATCCCCCCACCTGGACTAACCAAACCCCTGCCATGTTCCGATGTTAGCTCTTGGATGGCACTATACGACACCGGATACCACAATTGTAGGGAACAATCCCGGGGAACAATATTCTGTGCATTAAAATTCGACACTGGCTAAAATCGTCTTTTGCCGTGGGGGGTTCATGTTGCGGAATGCGCTGAGGAGACAAGTTTGCCTATTTTACATAGAAAACCCGCAATGATTGACTTAGAGGATGGTTAGGCAAGGAACTTAAAGGTGAGGTTTTAATAACACACAAGGAAGGCCTCCCGCAGAGGTAGGATACCGGGGAAGGGATAGGTTGCATCCCGGGTATTCCTATCCGGAATGATGTGAGGTGATTGTGTATATAAAATTGTAAATTTGGCTTCTTTTCCTTCTCCGGTGCTCGGGTACACCCCCTGTCTACATCTCCATCGTGATACAAACTATCCCGCGATAGTATCCTGGTTAGCCAAGTCCGGTGGATATACGGTAAGCCACCGGACGGTGTGGTATTGCGTAGAGTCCCATGCTAGGTAGCCATACTGGGCTAACAACAAACTTCTACGAGTGACGGCCTGTGACGGCACTATAACCAACCCAGGAAAGAGTGATGATAAGCAGTGATCTTAAGATAGCAGCACCCAAACGCAGCAGTGTGTGCGAACTGACTGAAGCAGGGTTGATTTTTTCCCTCTGTACTGTACATACCGTTGTAGTCATAGCAATTTTGTTCGTTCCAGGGCGCAGTATACAAAGACAGTGCACGGATGATAATTTCATTTAGGATTGTTTACCGGAGATCTACTCTCTGGCTCGGCTGATCAATTCAACACGCTAGTGGATTTTGGGTACTAAATTATCCCTGGCTGCGATAGAAAGCTAAAGTTATTCCTCAACATATCCAACGACTCCCTAAATTACCACCCGGGTTAGGATAGCAAGCGTTGCTGGTGTTGGCAGACTTGCTCCTCGATCATTAGAAAGATGGGTTAGATTATGATGGATATGATGGCCCGCCATGCACTGACAATGGTGCGGTTTACAGGTATTATATTGAAGGCATCCATGAATATCAAAAGCACATACCCTGTTTTCAAAGACATAGTATGGTATTCCGGAAATGTCTCTCCGGCCCGTATAAACTTCAGGAGGGCTCCTGTGATGTTTTGATTTGGGAGATATTTAAGCCTTCCAACCGATCTATTGGTAAGGCTTGGTACAATCTGTATTTATGCCAAGTTAGATGATTCCACAGCAGGCGTCCCAAAGCACTTTTTCATCAGAATATAAGAATTGTGCTGCAGTTGAATAGAACTATAGGATGGGACTAAAGGCGGGTGGAATTTCCCACGATTGGTGAGGTAGGTGTAGGCGGGGCGTTGCCTTGGGCTTTGACTTTGGCGGGGTTGGTTTGGCAGCCCGGAGTATCTATCAAGCTCCACAAGGGATTCCGCTTTCCTCCGCCCACACTATTTCCATCAACTGGTCAATTCAATCACCTATCTTCAGCCAGTTATAGAATAGCGGATATGCCCCATGCCAACTCCTTCAGTACTACCAGCTCCGACAATGGCGTGTAGAACAACTGTATCATTGCCAATGACCGGCTTTAGATCCCGGCCTGGTTATCGGCACTTGAATCTCGGTTATGGTGTTAGGAAATCCAAGACAACCAGGCGGACAGTGCAGGAAAATGCCTCCAACAACCGGGAGATTTAGGAGCTAGGGGAGTTGATTCGTATAACGTGGTTTTGTTTTTCTATGGAGATCTGGGGGTGGCAATAGTGGTATAAGGCAAAAAGTGCAAGGGTCGATGAATGAGAGGATAAAATGCCGGGGCTGAACGCTTTCACCTTGATTTCGCGGGCCTAAAAAGAGCAGTCATTGAGGAATATGCTGGGCGGTCCATTTATGCAGGTTGCAGGCTGGCTAGACGAGGTACCGGGAGAAACATTGCGAGCTTAGGAAGATTAGAACAAAGTCATTGGTGGGCGGCTATCCCGACTTTCCGGTGGTGGGAGTACTACAGACTAAGTTACCTCTTGAGAGAAATATTCATTCCACTCTATTAATGCTCTAGGTGAATACGCAGAAAGATATCAAGTCAAGCATGTCGGTTCTCCAAACCGACTCCACCAAAAGTCTCTATCAATGCGGGTACTCCCGGCCAAGAGATCCCATATTGGGTGTGACACTAGAAAGCGTATTTCTGGCGGAGCAGAGGGGGTATCCATCACTTCAAAGGGAGATGATATCATCCGTTGTCCGCGGACTACAGTATGCTAGAGGAGCACACAAACCGGGATGCGAATGGCAGTGCTCCGGAGGAGATCCGAGGAAAGGGAACTCAGGAAGATCGTTCCGGAAATGTGCTTTATGTAGAACCAGCGACACTCCCGAAGCTACCTCCGGATATCCACTGAAAAATACATATGTAGATTCCTGAGATTCTAGCTGACTACCGATGGGATCCTGCAAGAAACGGCAATTCATTGCAGGCGACGAAAGCTCGAAGTAATAACCAAGACTTAGGGTTGGAGGATGCTTCTGGTGTAAAGTTAGACTGAATAAAGGGACGGTGGAGGTAAAGCCAGCCCCGGGGCGGCCGCTCCAATGCCGATCTCACTCGGAGCTGCCCTCGAAGCCCAATTAACTCCTACAGAGCTGGGATGGGCTCGCCGGGGGTCAATATTTAAAATATACCTTCAATTCGGACATTACTGGCCTGCTGATAACTTAAAGACTTGCTGTCATGGGCAACGAGAGTTTCCCAGCCAGTTAATCAACCTCAGCCTCAGAGAATACGGTACTATGAGGGCAAAATTAGGTTCATAGGTTTTGTTGATGACTGCATGTTTGTAGGTGTCATAGTCGGGGTTCGCATCAACCGGGGGTTTGTGCAGACTGTCGTGGGGGTCATTATGGGTGTAGAGCCTTCGCAAGGCCTGTTCTCGCTACTTGCTTGTTCTGAATATAAGATGCAGGGAGGGACACTGGAGGAGAACGCCATATATTTATTACTGGAGCATCAACGGTTGGTCAAGGACAATAAAGATATTCTTCTATATGAGAAGGCCGAGAGGCGCGACTTAGAAAGCGAGTTGATTTGCTTTCTTTGCTCTTTTGTTCTCTCTTGTGTGATCTTTTGTGAACTTTAACAAACCTGGTTACTCGCTCTAAGGTTGTGGCTAGACTCTACAACCCCCGAGTATCTCTATACCCATAACTGGGGGCATTCTAAGGTGCTAGTAAAGAGTGCACAACAACCCAACATAACTCTACTGATTAACACAACTTTGTCCCTTACCGTAGAGCCTTCGTGGCAACATCGCATTTCTTTGTAGCTCAACATAACATACCGGTAGGGGTCCACTGTAGGTACCGTACCTGTCAAAACACACCAAAATAAGCGGAACCCAACCCTCACAAAGTTCGCAGCACTACAAACTCCTCTTCATCAATTATTACCAAACCTTCCCTGTGGGCATCTAGGAACTCAGTGATTCAGTCCATCTTACTTTAGCGACAATTTATTCTGGATTGGGACTTGCACGGGCAAGCAAAGAGCTAGTTGTCAAATTGTTCGTGCCAAGCCTGGAAATTTGTATGGGAGCCCATACAAAAAGGTACTTAATTTTTTAAGATGTGATTTTTGTAGGCCCACAAGCAACACAATATGAGCCTGATTCACTTCACTATTGTGAAACCGGGGGCGTGCCTCTAATACACTGAGGTGGTATGATATATATTCAATTGAGGCAGGAATGGCATTGTGGCGTGGTTGCGAAATGGGGCCACGGACTGTACCTTGAGCCACAAAGTTATGTCCAGCCACAACGTTACTATCCTAGCCACAAAGACAAAGTTGTTTTGAGCCTCAAGTTGGGTGGAGCGGTCAGGGCTCTCTTGAGTGCCCCAATTATGAGCCTCAAGCATTCAGGCTGCTTTCCCTTCTTGCTTACAAAAATACCTGAACCTTATTTGCGGACTTGAACTTTTATCTCGGTATAAGGCTTTGCGATAAGAAGCGGTTGAACTCGTATTCTCGGACTTCCCGGAAGATCAGGTTTGTTTCTGTGGGTGATTAGGATCCTATAGGAGCGGAAGGGCGGGTTGATACCCTAAATGTTCTTTGACTACCTCCTACTTCATCTCAAACCTTCTCATACAGCTGACTGGACAATCACGGAATTTTTTTTAACATATCGGCATTCGTACCAGTAGCAGATCAAGGCTCTCTCATCTAGTCGCTCTCCCGGCCTCCAAAGCTCTCCCTTTCTCCCTTTTATTCGCAGGCCCACGCCAAGCGAGAGCCATCAGATCGGTTAAATTGCTTGCGCTAACACCCTTAGACGACTACGAATACCACTAAACTATTGCCAGAACGGCAGGAGGACTACTTGTGCGCTGCTGGTCCCGACGAACTTTAGCCGTTGGGTGGTCTATACTGTACCTTCGTTTTTGGTTGTCGGGGTTGTCTTTTGCTGGGTGGAAGTGGAAGGCTGTGATATCAGCAGGGAAGACTTTATGAATGCCGGTAATACACCTCTCGCGTGGGCTGCTAGTCGTGGGCACGAGGAAGTAGTGGAAATGCTACTCGGACGGGACGACATCAACCCCGACAAACCAAATAACAATGGCCGAACACCACTCTGCTGTGCGGCGAGGAATGGGCACGAAGGAGTAGTGAAGATGCTGCTCGGACGGGACGACATTAACCCGAACAAACCAAATAACCTTCATGGAACACCACTCTGGTATGCTGCCCTGAATGGTCACGAGGGAGTGGTGAAAGCCCTACTCGAGCAGGGCAAAGTCAACCCCGGCAGGGTTGGTCGGTACGGTCTAACACCGCTCTGTGGTGCTGCCAGGAATGGGCACGAGGGAGTGGTGGAAATACTGCTTGGACGGAGCGACGTCAGCCCCAACACACCAGATTACCCTTACCAAACGCCACTCTGTTTCGCGGCCCGTCATGGGCACGAGGGAGTGGTGAAAACCCTACTCGGGCTGGCCAACGTCAGCCCTAACAAACGGTGTAGGTCCGGCCAAACACCGCTGTGCTGCGCTGCCCAGAATGGGCACGAGGGAGTGGTTAAAATCCTACTCGGTCGGGACGATGTCAACCCCAATAAACTAGATACCAACGGCCGAACGCCACTCTATTATGCTACCGAACGTGGCCATGTAGGAGTAATAGCGTTACTAAAGCCCCTAGAATCTACCACCCCCAGCACCGCCTAATGCCCAGGAGGCATCGCCCTCATTACCACCCTCGAATATGAATGACCTATGCGCCATTCCCGCACGGGCCACAACAATCCTATAAACGTGTCTGTCGCCACGGCTTCCCTCCACCTCATTCCCGCCCGACCTCAACCCGCAGTTTATAACGCCATCTTGTGGTAATTCCTCTTCTCCTTCTGCGGTAGGCAGTCTACGGAACTCGGCTTTAATACCTCCCTGTGCCCGAAGGAAATCACATCTGTTGGGAATGCCCATATCCATCACCTGCCCGCTCTAGCCTCTCTACTGATTTCCTCACGTAGTCGGGGTCAGTGTAATCTCGAGTTTAGCATTGGTGGGGGCTATTTGTATCGTGCTGAGATCAGCCGCTGTGGTTCGAAATTTCCGTCATATTTCCATTTTCAGCCGTTCCTCCGTTGTAAATCTCTTAGCATATTCGTTCTTTATTTGCTACTTCTGTGGTTTCTGTGTTCCCTTTTTCTCCTTCTCCTCTTGGTGCCGACCTGAGTATTGTTGGAGAGATAATATAAACCGCCAATGTTTCTGGCGCGCCCGAGAAGCGGCATAAACGCCAGTTAGCTAACATGTGATGGTGATTGAACTCTGCAGTATAATAGGTTTAATGGAGATGCTTGAATGCTACAGCCCTCGAGGTGAGGTTGGGGGTGCTGTCCCCACTTTTCAGTCTTCGCCATGAAGGAAAACCTGCCCACTAAGAGGTCTCTCAACTCTGAAATTATCGCTAATTCTATGAAGACAGGCGTCCTGCCCTATTTTTCCGAGGGTCATCGCACAGCCCCTGGCGCTGCAGTATCTCAACCTGCAAGAGAGTTCGGAAATGCGTTCCATCCATTTACCCACCACAAGCCGGGCATCACAAACCCACAAAATCCCCCCAACAGGACTAGCGAAACTTGGCCATGCTCGGACATCAGCTCTCATGATAGTGTACTATACCAGAAATCGAAGTTGTAGGGTACAATACCGGGGAACGATATTCTGCGCACTAAGGTTTCACGCCGGGTGATGGCGTCTCTTGCTCTAGGAGTTCATTTTGTGGAAAGTGCTGACGAGTTAAGTTGGCACATTTTAGCCAAACAACACGCAATGGTTAATTCAGAGGATTGTTAGGCGAGAAACTTAAATATCATGTTCTAGTAGCATACGAGGAACACCGCCCACAGAAGTAGGATGTCGGGGAAGGGGTAGGTTGGATCCCGAGTATTTCCATCCAGAATGATATGAGGTGATTGTGTATATAAAATTGTAAATTTGGCTTCTCCTCCTCCTCTGGAGCTCGGGTACACCCCCTGTCTACATCTCCATTGAGATCCGAACTATCCGGCAATATTATTCAGGCTAAGCCTGGAGGATATAGGGTAAGTTATCGGACGGTATGGTATTGCGTGGAAGCGTATGCTTGGTGGACATACTGCGCTCGGTGCAACCCTAGACGAGTGACGGCCTGTGACGACTCTATAAAACAATCGAGGAGAGTGGTGATCTTGGTGTTGGAAATTTGGCTGCTCATCACATGCATATATTCCCATGCGTGCTGGATGAGAAACGCAACTACAATCATCTGTTACGCACCGTTGAATGAGGAATGTTCCACTACCATTAACCTCATACCATTCACGACATCGATCCTGCATACTCGATGCAACATGATCAAACATCAATCACACGGCACTGAAACAGGAACACTCACGATAACCGAAGAACAGCCTTACCCTCGGCTTCACATACCTGCGGCTGGCCACCTTACAATACCCTGGGGAATTATGATCAAACCTCGGAACTGGTTCGGGAAAGAGAATGCCGCAAGTGCTGAGTGGGAGAAACCGAGAAGAGAGATTGTGCATGCGCTGGTAGCATGTCACGGAGGAAGGTTAGGATATAAGGAAGCCTGTTTTTCCCTTTATTTGTTCACTATCAGTTCATCGCATTTCGTTCCTCTCTGGCTTCGTTTTACTTGATTCTTCACTGCCGTTTGATCACTTTCAGATTGTCCGTTCCTTTGATAAGTCCTTTGTCCGAGTCGCACTCCTTTTACATCTGCTATATACAATCAACTTGCGTGTCAATCCGTATCCGAACTCTGAATCCGCTGTGCCTGAACCTTGTTGAATACTTGGTTGAGATGGGAGCACTCAAGTGCAGCAGTGTCTGTGAACTGGATGAAGCAGAGATGATTTTTTCCTCCGTACCCACCGCTCTAGTCATAGCAATTTTGTTTATTCCGGAGCACAATATAGAAAGAGTGTACACCCATGGTAATTTCATTTAAGATCGTTTACCGGGGATTTACTCTCTACCACGGCCGGTCAACACAACACGCTAATAAATCTGGGGTGCTGAATTATCCGAGATTGTGATGGAAGACTACTCATCAACATATTTAACCACTCCTTGGATTACCACTTGGGTTAGGCTAGGGGTTGTATCTAGTTGTGACGAGCTTACGCCTTTCATGATTAGAAAGGTGGGTTAGATTATGATGGACATCACGACCTGCCATCACACTTCTAGCGGTCCGGCATACGGATGTTATATCCAAGTCCTTAATGGGCATCAAAAAGCACACAACCTGTTTTCAAAGGACCTGGTAGGATGTTCCGGGAATGGTTTTCCGGCCTGTGTCGACGTCAAGAGGACTCCTGTAATGCTTTGAGTTGGGAAATGTTCAAGCCTTCCAACTGATTTATTGGTAAGGCTTGGTACACTTGTATATATACCAAGTTATGCAGTTCATCCGAATATAGGAATCGTGCTGTAGTTGAATAGAACCGTAGGATGGCACTAAAGAGCAAAAGCCGGGAGAATTCCCGCTGATTGGTGTGGTAGGTGTAAGTAGGGTGTTGTCTTGGAGACTTGGGGTTGATTTCGTTGCCCAGAGTATCTATTAAGTTCTAGAAGAGATACCGGTCTTCTCTGACTCTCCATGATTCTGCCAACCGGCCAATTCAATTACACAGAGTTTCTCTCTCTCCCTTGCCACAAGCTCTTTGGGCTGTGGTTTACGTAGCACGACACTTGATATGCGGGGATATGAGATGAAATACACGAGCGACATCTGGTGACGTTGTGGCAAGCCACACAAATAGGGTACTGGCATGATCAAAGTGCATGGGGTGTGCGGGTACCGGTATGCCAGTGCACAAGGGGGGGGAAGAACTCGGCGAATAGCCGGTACAGCGGCTTCTTTAAACCTAGCGCGTTATCATACCATCCAGAGAATCACGTCAGCAGACTTGCCGCTTTCAGAATAGAAGTTTCACGCCTCCAAGTGTGACTTGGATCTATCGATCGTAGACTGATAGTGAGGTCATTGGGATTGAAGTATTTAGAAAGATAAGGTTTCTTGTCGGGTGGTTTGGGCAGCGGGGTCGATAAGCGCCAAGGGGCCTAAACATCTACGAGTATTGAACTGCGAACGTACTGTATGTTGAGCCGCAAAGCTATATTGAGCCACAAAGTTACTATCATAAGCCACAGGGTAATTTTGAGCCTCAAAGTTGGGTGGAGCGATCAGGCGCTCTCTTGAGTAAGTTGCCCAGAGTTATGAGCCTCAAGCATTCGGGGAGTGTGGCGTCCAGCCACACACTTGGCATGAGTGTCTCAATTGTGAACATCTCTTTCGCTCTTCGCTTACCAAAATACTTGAACTTTGTTCGCAGACTCGAATTTTTACCTCGGTATACGGCTTTGTGATAAGAAGCGGGTGAACTCATATTCTCAGAGTACATGGGGGATCAGGTTTGTTTTTGTGGGTGATGGGTATCCTGCAATATGTGAGCCAAGGGGCAGAGGATGCCGGTGATGTCCTTTCCCTACCTCCTGACTCATCTCTACCCTTCTCATACAACCCCCTGGGCAATCACTAAGAGCTGTCTAAGCTATCGGAATTCACAGTAGATCAAGGCTCTCTCATCTAGTCGCTCTCCCGATTTCTAAACCTACCTTTTCTCCAATATTCCACCCTCTACCTCGAGGCCTGCGCCAAGCGAGAACCATTTGATCGGCTAAATTACCTGCGCTGGCACCATTCGACGACTACGAATACCGCTGAACTATTGCTAGAACGGCAGGAGAACTATTCGTATACTTTTGATTCCGACAAATTTTGGCTGTTGGGTGGTCTAAACTGTGCCTCTGTACTTGGGATAGTCGGGATTGACTTTTGGTTTCTGTGGAGGTGGAAGGCTGTGATATTAACAAGGAAGGCTAGATGGGTGCCGGTAACACACCTCTCGCGTGGGCTGCTGGTAGTGGGCATGAGGAAGTAGTGGAAATGCTACTCGGACGGGACGACATCAACCCCGACAAGCCAAATGGCAATGGCCAAACACCACTCTGCTGTGCTGCGAGGAAGGGGCACGAAGGAGTAGTGAAGATGCTACTCAGACGGGACGACGTCAACCCCGACGTGCCAAATATCCACGGCCGAACGCCACTCTGGTATGCTGCCCTCAATGGGCACGTGGGAGTGGTGAAAGCGCTACTCGGACATGTCGAAGTCAACCCCAACAAAGCGGGTGAGTACGGTCTAACACCACTCGGTGGTGCCGCTAAGCATGGGCACGAGGGAGTGGCGAAAATCCTACTCAGCCGGGACGACATCAACCCTAATGAGCCGGGCTGGTTCGGCCAAACACCGCTATGCTGTGCTGCTGAGAATGGGCATGAGGGAGTGGTTAAAATGCTCCTCGGGCGGGACGATGTCGACCCCAATAAAGCAGCTTACGGTTTAACACCACTCTATTATGCTACCAAATGTGGCCATGCGGGGGTGATAGCGTTACTACAGCCCCTAGAATCTACCACCCTCAACACCTCCTAAAACCGAGGAGACATCGCCTCATTACCGTCTTCAAATATCGATGACCTATACGCCGCTCCCGCACGGACCACAGCGATTCTATAAACGTGCCTCTCGCCACCACTCCCCCCCTCATTCCCACCCAACCTCAACTAGGAGTTCATAGCGCCACCTTGTGGCAATCCCTCTTCTCCTGCGGTGGGTATGCCACCGAACTCAGCTTCAATACCTCCCTGTGTCCGAAGGAAGTCACATCTGCTGGGAATGCTCATATCTATCACCTACCCGCCCTAGCCTCCACTAATTTCCTCATGCAGTCGGGTCAGTGTAATCTACAGTTTATCGTTGATGGGAGCTATTTATATTGTGTTGAGATCAGCCGGCGTACCTTGAAATTTTCATCATATTTCCATTTTCGGCTGTCCCCCCGTTGTGGATCCTCTTGACATAATCGTTCTTTATTTTCTCCTTCCGTGGTTTCTTTACTCCCCTTCGCTCCGTCTCTTCTTGAGCGACAACCTGAGTATTATTAGAGAGACAATATAAACCGCAAGCCTTTCTGGAGGACACGAGGAGCGACATAAATGCTAGTTACCTAACGCCATGATGGCGATCGGACTTCACGATGCAAATGGTTTAATGGAGATGATGCTTAAATTCTACAGCCCTCGAGGTGTGAGGTTGGGGGTGCTGTCCCCGCTTTTCTATCTTCATGGGGGAAAACTAGCTCAGTAAGAAGCCTTTCAACTCTGAAATTATCTCCAATTATATGGGGACCGGCATCCTGCCCTATCTTGCCAAGAGTTATCGCACAGCCCTTGGCGCTGTAGAATCTCAACCCGCAAGAGAGTTAGGAAATGTGTTTCATCCATTTACCCACCACAAGCCGGGCATCACAAACTCACACAATCCCCCCTGCTGGGCCAGCAAAACTTTGCCATGCTCGAACATCTGCTCCGATGATAATGCGCGATACTGGAAATCAAAATTGTAGGGTACACTACCGGGGAACGATATTCTGCGCACTAAAATTTCACGCCGGGTGGTGACCTCTTTCGCTGTATCATAGCAGTTCGTGTTTTGGAAAGTACTGACGAGTCAAATTGGCGCGTTTTGGACCGACGGCCAACAATGAGTAATGAAGAGGATGGTTAGGCGAGAGACATGGGTTTGCTCTAGTAGCATACAAGGAAGACCGCCCGTGGGAGCAGGATTTCGGGGAAGGTGTAGGTTACATCCTGCGCACTCCTATCCGGAATTCCATGCGGTAGTTGTTTATAGAGAGACCTAGATTTGGCTTCTTTTCCCCCTCAGTTTGAGCTAGCAGGGGGGGGGGGGGGCGGGGGGGG
>Ga0307517_10000706_pt1 | contig 57471 bp, 33 predicted proteins | sample 23_EM_MG_FD_194515 | JGI IMG/M metagenome (GOLD analysis project Ga0307517, IMG submission 194515) | Populus trichocarpa ectomycorrhiza microbial communities from riparian zone in the Pacific Northwest, United States - 23_EM | ecosystem: Host-associated > Plants > Roots > Unclassified | place... | reverse complement strand
CCAGTTCACTCTCCCCCGCCACCTGTCCAATCACCACCACCACCACCACCAGTTCACTCTCCACCACCACCCGTCCAGTCACCACCACCACCAGTTCACTCTCCACCACCACCCGTCCACTCTCCGCCACCACCCGTACACTCACCGCCACCACCTGTCCACTCTCCACCACCACCAGTCCAGTCACCCCCTCCACCTGTCCACTCTCCACCACCACCAGTACACTCACCCCCTCCTCCAGTTCACTCATCCCCACCACCCGTACACTCACCTCCACCTGTCCACTCTCCACCACCACTAGTACACTCACCCCCTCCTCCAGTTCACTCATCCCCACCACCCGTACACTCACCTCCACCTGTCCAGTCACCCCCTTCACCTGTTCACTCTCCACCACCACCTGTACACTCACCCTCTCCACCCGTACAATCCCCCCCACCACCACCAGTACACTCTCCACCACCACATGTTAAATCACCACCACCACCACGACCAGTCAAATCATCTCCACTTCCAATTTTCTCTCCACCACCACCAACTGTATTTCCTCATCCTCCCCGTGCTTTTCCTCCACCACCCCCAAATGAAGATATAGTCCTTCCACCAAACCTCGGATTCCAATACGCATCGCCACCTCCACCAGTGTTCCCAGGCTACTAGTTAGTATATATGACCATTGTTTGTAGTGCCAAAAAGCTAACTATGTACACAGCTAAAGAGAAACTTTGTTAGTTCAATTTCTTGACCAGGAAATATAACCGTTTTGCTTTCCTTCTCTTCATGGAATGGAAGTTCTTGCTGTTTACATTACTAGAGATTCTCTCTCTCTCTTTCTCTCTCTGCTTTTTTTTTTCTTTCATATTCTCACTTCTCTCTATCACTATCCAAGAAAAAACATGAGGAACCTGGAACAATATGTTACTACCTTGACAGTGACAATGAATTGCTTGTAAATTACATTTTCAAGGCTCTGATATGTAGAAGAGAATGGCAGAAGTATCTTTTCTTTTTTCCTTTCAATGTCACATTACTGTTGTTATTGTACTCAGTGTGTCTGCCATTAAATTTTTATGCATGATGTTACTGTGAAATGAAAGATCAGAGCCAATTCACCGATGTTTTTTCTTGAGTCTTGATTGTGATTTTGACACTTTCTCTGACATTTATGTAAACATGCCAATGTAAGCAAAGAAAAATAAAAAGGAAAACGAAAATCCTATTCCTTGTATTCCTGAAGCAACTTCACCTTTTGATCCTTGGAAATCCAGTCTTTTGGATCATGTGAACGACTTTTCTTTTGTAACATGTGCCGTTTTAATCCTTGGTTTTGTCATTTCCGGAACCTGTCCTACCAAGTTGGCCACTTCCTTACGAGTTACCAATTCCACTAGCTAGCAGAATTCCAAAGCTTGATGCATATATAATGTCACGATCGATTCTTAAATCCAGCACATAGTAAAAGTTTTTCCTTCAAGTTTTTTATACCTATACAAATTTAAACTTACATATAAACTTTTATCATTTAAACAAATTAAAGTTATACGCAACTTCTAATATCATAATTAAAATCCATAATATAAATCAACATCAGAATAACACAAATATTGTAATTGTGGAGCTTTAACTAGATATAATGGAATAACATTAATTACAATAAAAGAGTAGGTTATAAAGTCCAACAAACAAGAGTTAATATAAATATTGTAATTGTGGAGCTTTAACTGGATATAACGGATAACATTAATTACAATAAAAGAGCAGGTTCTGAAGTCCAATAAAAGTGGCCTGCTAGCAAAGCTATTACGCTTGAAAATAATAAAAAATGAGATGATGAGTTTTACAACTCAGTGAGTAGACAACATTCAATATACACGTACGAGGTAATAAGACAGAGAAACATATACAAATTTGACTTTAAGCTTTTACAAAAAAGTTTCACAAACATGTCATAACAAGGAATATCATAAGGTAAGGATCGTGAGAAAATCAAAATGCAATGAGCTTGTGATTCCAGACTATGGAATGATCATTTCGCATAGGTTGGTGACCCCCCGACCAACTAGGGTTCAAATACGATGTGCACAAAGACTAAAACTACATTGTTAGCATAGGTATTCCGACTAGCATACCAAGGGGTCATATTATAATCAAACAAATAGAATTATATCTCAAGGCTCAACTCATGACATCAATCAAATGAGAAGCTATTAAATCAGATATACACATATCTCATATTCAGAATTCATATTCAACAAATGATCAGGGTCTAACCCATAACCTTATATGTTTAGGAACCAAAACGTAATTATAAAAGAGAACGGATCGATATGATTGATTCCAAACATAACCTAAACTGACCAAACCTAAAAGAACTTATTATACCTTACTACATAATCAACTAGCTCAACTCAACTAGTGAACATAAATCTAATAGCCAACCGGTTGGTCAGGAATTCCAGACCAGTTTCACCTAAAACAACAGATCACAATCTCAACTCAAAACATCAAAAACCCAATATTAACTATAACTAAAAGGGATCGGTGTTTTACTATAGCAGGAATTACTGTGAAATATGAGTGCTTTCATTATGGATTGCACTATTTGACACTGTAGCAGGAGTTATTGTACATTGTGAGTGCTTTCACTATGGATTGCACTGTTTAGTGGGGGTATGGTAAGGCTGCAGACCCACTCCCCTGGGTCAGCTCCAGTTTTGGTGCGGCTGCAGCCCCCGGGCTGCAAACACCTGGCGCTGGGGCTGGCCCGCGTGCATGGCTGCAAACCCAAGCGAGCGAGTTTGAACACCCGCTCAGGATGCCTTAGCCTTAGGTCTTGCGTTAGGACCCAATTCTGATGGGTCCGGCGTCATGACCCACTGCTCGTGGGTCCTGTATCATTTAGACCCAGTCCTCTTGGGTCTTGCGTCTGGACCCAATCCTCTTAGGTCCCCTGTCAAGACCCAAGGTTCCTGGGCTTCTTAATATAATTATTCGTGTTATAAATATTATTTTTCTTATGATTCAGGGTATTCATATAAAAAATATTCTAATTTGTGCTTTAAATATTATTATTTTTATTATAATTCAAAGTATTAATATCAAAAATATTATTATTCGTGCTATAAATATTATTATTTTTATTATAGTTCTCTTAGGGGTATTGACGCAGAACCCATTAGCAGTGGGTCCTGCGTCTAAACCCAATTTTGTTGGGTCCAGCGTCAAGACCCAATTATCTTGGGTCCTCTGTCAAGACCCAAGATTCTTGGGTCTTGAGTTTCTTAATATAATTATTTGTGTTATAAATGATATTATTTTTCTTATAATTCAGGGTATTCATATAAAAAATATTATAATTTGTGTTCTAAATATTATGATTTTTATTATAATTAATATTATTAATATTAAAAATGCTATTATTATTATTATAAATAACATGCACCTGGGTTCTGCAGACCCCCATAGGGGTTGGAGACCCGTACGAATGGATCTGCAGAGCCTGCAAAGAAGAAAAATGAATAAAAATAAAAATTATTATTAATATTATTATTGTTATTATTATCGTTAATAGTTAATAATTTTTTTTTAAAAAAATATTACTATAAAAACTTTGGCCGGGCAGGTTTAGCATTATTATTAATATAATGAATATTATTATTTGTATTCTAAATATTATTATCTTTATTATAATTAAAAGTATTAATATTAAGAATATTATTATTGTGATATAAATATTATGATTTTGATTATAATTAATATAATTAATATTAAAAATGTCATTATTTTTATTATAAATATTATAATCTTGATTATAATTAATATTATTCATTTAATAATTAATAAATTTGTAGAAAATATTATGAATATTGAAAAGCAATGGCATTGGGTCCTGCTAGACCCATCAACATTGGGTCATGCGCTCAGCAGCACCCATTAAACAGGGTTGGGTCCTGCCCCAGCAGACACTAAAATAAAAATGCATGGAAACACTAACATCAAAAACAATAAAAAAGGACAAAGTTATGTCATTGGTTTATGTCCTTTGAGTTTATGTGAGAACCCTTGCAATTGAGAGGTCATTGGTTTGCGGAAAATTATATAAACTTTTTTGTGTTTTTTTTTTCTAAATTGATTGACGTTTGGTTCTGACATTGATGGTTAATGTGTTTCTCTTAGGATCATTACAATTAAGGGTTATTGGTCTGCGAGGGAGTTTACACACTTTTTCATTTCCTTTTCCTTCGTTTTAGAAAATATGGGAACCATTTCTGCTGTGTTTTTTGCTATTTTAGGGTTGCTTTGAAATTGGTTCGTATATCTGCAATTTGAACCTTTGATCTTACTGGTTTTTTCTTATGTTTTTTTTCTTTTATTTTTTGGCACAACATTATCTTCTATTTTGTCTGCTACTTCTAACCTTTACTATTTTATCTGTTATCATGTTAACTTGGTTTTTATTATTTTTTTGTTGTAGTAATCTGTCAATATTTGTTGGTTATCGGTTGAGGATTGTTGTGCAGGGCTTCTCCTTCTCTCTTCTGGTTAGCTACATCTCATCTTTTTTTGCATACCGTTTTCCTTTTCTTTTTTTTTTATACCTCTTCCTTTCTCAGCTCTTTAACTAAGTGTCCTTGCTGTTAGTTAACTTTTAACAAGTGTTTTTAGTTTGAGCTTTACTTCAGCATCTGTTATGTAGATAAGTAATGTTGTGCATTTGTTTCCTTTTTTTATGCATGTAATGGATCAGTTTTTTGCATTTCAGTGAGCCTTTAGTTGGTAAGGTTTTTTTTCCTTCAAGTAAAGAATAATTCGTGAATTGTGATGTGTTGCATATAATTGGTAATTAAATTATCACTTTCAATTGTATTATGTGTAATTAGTGGCTGAATTGGTTTACTACAGAAATTTGATGGAAAAAAAATATTTGTTTGGTATCACTTGCAACAAATTCCACTCATTTTCTTTATTGTTGTGTTTGCTTCTTTCCCTTGTAACAACTCGTTGTTGCAGCACAATGAGCTCATTTTTCATAATCATTTGCTTGTGATTTTTGTAATCACATGTCTTTATGACTATTATTGTTGTCCACCGCTCAAGCTTAAATTTGCTTGCTCACTTTCTATTTCTCACCATTTTTGTAGGCCTGTTATTCCTTTTGTTGTTGAGCTATCTTCAAATTGCTGAGAGCTCAAGCACCACCTTCTCCCTATCTTACTGAAGTTATAGATGCACCTTTACTTTTAAACTTAGTATGTTTTATGCCTACAACTTTGTTGCTATATTTTTCTTTTCCATTTTATGCCTAATTTTTTATGAATCAGTTCGGATTTCTTTATATGTACATGTTCATCTACTTGATAATTAGGTTTTGTATTGAATTTCTTATTCTTATTCTTTCATGGAGTAGGTTTTGTTTTTCTTTAAATTTTCAGTTTTGACTATGCTATTAAAATTGCATTGATTGGAAAATTAGAAACCATTACCCTAGCGATTTTACTTTTAGTTAGATTTTGAATTAAATTGCATATGATTGCTTAAATTTCATTACAACATCATGCTTAACCTTCTTTTTTTTGGTTCTATTTTTTCTTCATGAATGTGCATTGCTCATGTCAAAGCATTTCGATTCAATTACATTACATATGATGGCTGAGTACTTTTGTTTTCAACAACACTTGCATAAATAAAATTCTCTTTCTTGAAATTATATTGTTAATTGTCATGATTTTAATTTCAATTGCATGTAATTGGTACTGAATTATCACTTTCAATTGGATTGCATATAATAAAATTAGTGGCTAAATTGGTTTACAACAAGAGTTTAGTGAGAGAGAAAAATATTTGTTTGTTACCACCTCTGTTTGTTACAACAAATACCACTTTCTTTATTGTTCCATTTGCTTCTTTCAATTGCAACAACTCTCAGTTTTGCGGCAGAATTAACACATTTTTCATAATTGTCTGCTTGCCATTTTCATAATCGCATGTGTTTTTTATTGTTGTTATTGTCCACCTCTCTAGTTTAAATTTTCTTCCTGACTTTCTAACTTTCCCCATTTATTGCAGGCCTGTTGTTCCATTTATTGTTATTCTATCTCCACCTTACAGGGAATTGGAACACCATCTTCTTCATGTATTACTCAAGCTATGAATGCACCTTTATTTTCAAAGTTGGCCTGCTTTTTTCATGCTTTCTTTGTTATTGTATCTTTCCTTTCCATTCTATGCTTAATTTTTTTCCGAATCAGTTTGAATTTTTTCATGTGCTCATGTTTCCTCTATTTCATAATTAAGTTTTCTGTTCAATTTCTTATTCTTTTACATAATTTTTTTTCTTTTCCATTTATGTTCTCAATGCTAACCATGTTATTAAAATTGCATTGATTGGAAAATTTAAAATCATTGCCCTTGCGAATTTAGTTTTACTAGATTGATTTTGACCATTTAAATTTTTCTTTTAACTTTTAGGAACAACGACTTTATGACTAGCAATCGACAAAGATTACAACCTTTCCATGATGTTGAACCTGATGTTTCTTCACCATACAACTTAACAACCCAAATTTATAATGAAGGAAATTTGGGTCACGAAAATTTTTCATTCACATAGGCAACACCATACAACTCTGATCATCTAATCAGTGATCCCTCACTTTTATATACAATTGATGTTAGTGCATCATATTATACTTCGTTACAAGGAAATTGTTCCATCTCAAATAATATAGCCTCTACCTCATTGGCATCAATGAGTCAGGCACATTTTGCTCATGGATTGCCCACCGATGAAATCAATGACAGTACTAGCTTTGATATTAACACAACACATGGACCAATTGCTTATCTAAATCCATTAGCTGGTCAATCTGAATACCAGAAAAAAAAAAAAAAAGGAAAAGTGAGTTTATCTTAAACTTCCATCAACTCTTAATCATTTTTATTATACCTTACATCATACATGTTCATTTTTTCATTATTTTTCATTTTCTTTGTAATTTCTAGGGGAAACATGCAAGTATGTTAACTTTAGTGATATGACTTTTACATGCCACCATTATAATGCACTTTTTTTGCTTCAAGAACATCTTGCACGTTCATAAAAAAAGAATCCATCTTTCTCGCTTTGTTGCCTTAATAGAAACTTCCTGCTATGCAACCAACTCCTTCAATTCTTGATTTTCCTCTTAACCCCAACAATGGCTCTGCCTCTAAAACATTTCGAGACCATATATGAGCTTATAACTTTATGTTTGCTTTCACATCAATGAGTGTGAAAATTGATACTTCTGTTAATGATCAACCTTCCCCATATGTGTTCAAGATAAACGGTCATTATCATCATTTAATGGGCTCCCTCTTACCTGTAGATGGAGAATCACCAAAGTTTGCACAACTCTATGTGTTTGGCACTGCTTACAAAGTTGCAAATCGACTTTTATAATTTGCAAGAAACTTCAAATCATCGTCTTTGGATGAGAATATTGTTGTGGATCTTTTAAAGATGCTTGACGAAACAAACAAGTTTGCCAAATTGTTTTGCAAAGCTAGAGATAAAACTCAGAATATTCAATCTGTTGATTATAAACTTCGTTTACATGGAAAGTGAGACCATGACTACGTCAATATAATGATCCTACATCCAATGACATTGGTGGATTAGTTGTTGGGGATATTGGAGATTTATTCTTTGAACGAGACATTATTATTGAATGCTTTTCAGGCTCTTTAAAGAGGATCTCAAAATTGCATCCAAAATTCATGGCATTGTAGTATCCCTTTTTATTTCCTTACGATGAAGATGGCTACTCCTGCAATATTATGTTTGCTGACCATGGACATGAAAAAACAAGAAAAAGGTCAAGAGTTCAGATACAAGCTTATTATGCTTACCTTATAAATGAAAGGCCTGAGTGCGATAATACCATCATCATAGAAGGTTGTTTGTACCGACAATTCTTGGTCGATGCATTTGTTAATATTGAAGAATATCGTCTTGATTATATTAGAGCTAATTAAAAATAAATTATGTGTAGAAGTTTATAAAGGTATCTATGAAGATGTGCTTAAGGGAGATATTGAAGGCTCCTCAATTGGAAAATCATTGTTCCATCTTCTTTAACTGGTAACCCATGTTATATGATCAATAATTACCAGGATGCAATGGCTATATACAGGTACCTTATCTTAGAATATATCAAATTTACAAACACGAAGACAAACCTGATATCATTACATGTGTTTTTAGATCAAAGGTTATTGATATGTTAACCTTCATAAAATCAGGCAAGCCTTTTGGTCGAACAATTGCAGGTACCTTATCTTTTATTTCATTTCTTCTAAAGATTACAACCTTCTGTTGCTATTATGATTGTTTATCCTAGTTTTTTTTTTCATTTGTAGATGTTTGTGCAATTGAATTTTAAAAGAAGGGTTTGCCACATACTTATATGTTGATTTGGCTACACTCGAATTTTAAATGTCGTACAGCTGAAGATGTTGATTCCATTGTTTCAGCTGAAATTCCTGATAAATTTACAAATCCAATATGTTATGAAATTGTTTCACGATTCATGATACATGGTCGTTGTAGTCTTGCAAATCCAAAATCTCAAAATATGAATGAGGGAGTTTGCTTAAAAAGATTCTTGAAAAAATTCAAGTCACAAACTATTTTTAATGATAATGGTTTTGTTTATTATAGACGTTGTGATCTTAAAGACAATTTTATTATGAAAAATGGCATTCAACTCAATAACAGATATGTTTCCATATAAAAGGAAACTTTTATTGTTATACAATGCCCACGTAAATATTGAGATTTGTTGTCAATCAATGCTAATCAAGTATTTTTTTTAAGGATGTAAGCAAAGGCTCCAACAGATGTAGAGTTGTTGTTGCGAAAGACTGTACTGATGAGATCCATGTATATATGAATTATCATTTTATATGCCCATATGAAGCGGTCTAACATCTTCTATAATTTCCAACACATTCAAGATCACCTCATGTTGAACGACTTCAGATCAATTTGCCATTACATCAAAATGTTGTTTATTCAGGAAATGAAAGTCTTTAATCAATACTTAAAAAACTAGGTATTGAGAAAACAATGTTCATAGAATGGTTCATACGTAATAAAGTTGATCATGAAGCACGTCAACTTTACTATTCAGAATTTCCACATAAATATATTTAGGATCCTAGTCAAAAGGAGTAAATTCCAAGATCAAAAGGTTTCAGTCTTGGTCGATTAACATATGTTCACCCTGCTTCAAGAGAGCTTTATTTTCCGAGACTACTCCTTAACCACATAAGAGGAGCGTTGAACTTTGATTATCTAAAAAATGTTTCGGGTGTTATGCATTCAAGATTTCAACTTGCTTGCAAGAACTTATGTCTTTTAGAAGATGATAAAGAATGGTAAGAGGTCTTTTGTGAGGCCATGGCTAATGCAGCATCTCCTCATATTAGGAATCTCTTTGTTAGTGTTATTCTTTTCTGTGATGTTGCTGATCCAGAAGTTTTGTTTAATAAATTCTGGCGCTTAATGTATGATGATACTATCACCCATTTCAAGTCTAGCTTTGCAATACCTAATCTTAAATTATTTGATACTGAGCTTAAAAACTATGTTTTATATGAGCTTGAGCTTCTATTCAATGTTGTTTCCTCATCTCTTGAGAAACACAAGCTTCCAAAGCCTAATGGGCATTTATTGTCAGAAATAAGGAATAAACTTTTGAGAGAATAACTTAACTACGATATTGCAGATCTTATATGTCAGCATTCATTAGCTTTCCCACAACTCAATCAATGTCAACAAAATGTTTATAATTGTGTTCTTAAATATGTCCTTGAAAAAAGACAAGAACTAATTTTTATTCAAGGCCATGGAGGGACAGGGAAAACATTTTTGTGGCATACAATAATTAATCGATTGAGATCAGATAGTTTGATTGTCCTTGCTATCGCATCATCTAGTATTGCATCACTTTTACTACCTGGTGGTCGCACAACTCATTCAAGATTTAAAATCCACCTTAATGTTTCCGATACTTCATCGTGCGAGATTAAAAAAAAACAAACCTTGCACAACTTCTAGAAATGACCTCTCTAATTGTGTGGGATGAGGCTCCAATGAATAATCGATGTTGTTTTGAGGCATTGGACCGCTCACTTGATGATGTCTTAACAAATGGTAACGAATTGCCTAATGATAAAACATTTGGTGGGAAGTCAATTTTGTTGGGAGGAGATTACAGATAGATTTTGCCTGTTATTCCTGGAGGAACAAAGGAAGACATTGTTCATACATCTCTTTGCAGCTTTATTTTGTGGTTTAAATTTAAAGTTCTCAATCTTACAAAAAACATGAGGCTATCATCCAATGGACTTTCAGATGATCAAAAGAAAGAACTTGCTATTTTTACCAACTAGATTCTTACAATTGGTGATGGAATTCAGCAGGATATTTTGTTCCCTAATGATTATGATGCATCCATGATTAAATACCACAAGATCTTCTGCTTGAAGCTGGATCCAACCCTAAATTAGCAATTGTCTCAGCTATGTATCCCTCTATTCGTGACATCAATATTGATCCATGCTATTTAGAGAGAGAGAAATTGTAACTCCAAGAAATATTATAGTTTCTGAAATCAACAATTGTATCTTTAACATGTTACTAGGAATGAAGCGAATTTACCTAAGTATTGATAATGTTTGCAAATCATCAAGGGATGGCGAAAATGCAAATATTTTGTATCCTGTTGAATTTATCAATCAACTTGAGTTCAATAGAGTGTCATCCCACATAATTTCCATGAAAATTAGCACACCAATAATGCTTTTATGCAATCTTAATTTGTCAGCTGGTTTATGGAATAGAACAAGACTTATTGTTACATAATTTGTTGACAGGGTCATAGAAGCTCAAATAATAACGAGTTCTATTATTGGCAATCGTGTTTTTATTCCCAGGATTGTTTTTCCAATAAATGATACAAAATGTCCATTCATAATTAAACAAAGACAATTTCCTATAAGACCATGTTATGCTATGACAATAAATAAAAGTCAAGGATAATTGTTGAAGGTTGTTGGAGTTTTTCTCAAGGAACAATTTTTCACTCATGGACAATTATACGTTGCTCTTTCACGTGTTTCCTCAAAACAAGGACTTAAAATTATCACATGCGATGCTAAAGGAAATCATTCAATCTATGCAAAAAACATTATGTATGAGGATGTTCTTCACTCTCTATCAATGTCATAATCTCTTGGAACCACGTGTTATTTATTTGCCAAGCTTTTATTCCCTGTTTTTTTTGCTTCTCTAAGGTAGTGCTTTTTAGAAAAGATTAAATTATTTGATTTGTCATTTTTTATTTGAGCATGTTTCCATTTGTTGTTTTCCCCATTCATTTTAAGTAAAATATTTGCAATACATGCCCCATAATTTACCGTTCATATATTCTTTTTGTTAATATTAACTTTGTTGTTTTTATCATTGCTCCTAATTTTATTTTTTTATTAATCACTTGCAGGACAATGACTCTACCTATAAAAGAGATTAAAAAATACAACTCCTACCTTTCATTACGAGCTAGAGCCTGTCGTGTTTGGATTGCTAAATTTAATGGTCAGCCTAGTAGTTTTAATTGTGTTTTTGTTAATAACCAGGTAAAATTTATCATGAAAATATAACCACTGATGAATCTTATTTTCTATAAATTTAAATGTTTGGATAATACATCTCCACTCATTTCTAAATATTTTCTTTCACTTGACAATTTATCATTTTTTTTACTTAACCAAGGACAGTTCTTTGCTCCCAGGATTCCCCATAAAAAACCTAGACCAAGAATTGTTTATTCAGTTCCTCAGAAAAACGTTTTCACTATTGAAATTGTAAAAAGATATAACATAGCGAATGATCATGTAAAAACAATGTATTTTTAACAGTGAATGCTTTTTTGTGTAGAAATATTATCAAAATTGTGTGCAATAGTCATCATCTTTTACAATAACTGATCTGAAAGATCTGAATGATGTGCCTATGCCAATCCTCTTCCATATATTTCATATCTATATATAATTAACAATCAGCTTCATTCTATGCATTTTTAAAAAACCAGACAAACCCTTTACATTGCATTTGCTTTATATAATCCATAGAAAATTTTATACTTTCACATATTCCATTACTTGACATGATTTAATAGAAGAGTTTTGAAAGTTTTATGATGCATTCACTATTAACTACACCAATTGAGTATGAAAATTTCAAAATAATTCCATATTACACCCATGGTTTACTAGGTATATTACACTCAACTATATACAAACATTGAGAAGCAACCAAAAAATACATATATCTTTTATTCTATACATCTTTTATATACAATTTTCATTTTTACAGTGATCTACAATAATTGATTATAATATATGTCCAACCTGCTAGGAATAATGCTTTACCTTAAACTAAAGACACATTTCTTAACTTAGAAAATCTTTCTTAAAATTTGTATAGGAATAATTTACAGCCTTTTGCCTTAATATTCAAGTGGTGCCAATACTTCCAAGGTAAAAAAAAAAATCTTCTTTAAATAATTTACAAAACCTTATTACATACTGCATTAAAAATTCTAAACTTTATTGCATATTGCATTCAAAATTCTAATCCATTTGGTTGTTGACATGGTGAACAATTATTTTTTTCATTCCAACATTAAACTTCTTTTTATATAGGTAAAGCTATTCAAGGTTTAGCTAAAGTAAGGGATCTCCCAACATTTGCAACAACAATTATTGAAGGAAATCACTATGAAATCAAAGGATTCTATACTTATGAAAACAAAGCAATAAACACAGTTGCTACCCATGATGTTGTAATTGATCTCAAATCTAACACAAAAATTGCAGCCATTGAAGCTATTCAGCCTTATGTTTCTAGATATTACTTTAATTTTATTAACTATGCACATATTATGACCAAGTCAAAATGATCCAGAGTTCTTACGGGTTTGCCATCTACTTCATTCATTTAACATTTTATACAACATTTGTATTATTCAATTCAATTTGATAAGATCACTTAAAAATATTCATTCCTATTTTTTAAGATGTCCTTGGAAGACTTAAAGCATTGCAGCCACTCGAACAAGTTATGGTTCGTGGATAGATGCTCGAAAATAAAAGAGAATTCATGCTTGAGACCATACAGTAAGTTCAAAAATTAAATGCAATTACTTTACTTTTATCAAACTTATTGATAAAATTTGTTTTGTATTTTCTTTGCAAGTGGTAAGGTGCTTCGGATAACTCTTTTGGGTGATAGTGCCCGAGACTTTGATGAACTCGCTCTTCGCAACCTACTATCTCCAGTTATCATTGCGTTTGTTGGATTTCGTGTCACAGAATTTAAGTATAATTTCAACTTCCATTTAATTTTTTTTCTTAAAAAGAAATCTTTCAGATTTTTATTCTCAGTCTAATCCAACTACTTCCCCTTTTGTTTTATTAAAAAAAAAACTCTTTTCTTCACAAGGAAAACCAAATCTTAACGGTACAGCTGCCTCTCTTTGGTACTTCAATCCAGACATACCAGAATGCTTCGCATATAAAAATTTGTAAGTAATCCCAGCATCAGCCATCTCTCTTATGCTTTACCATTATCAAAAAAATTTCTAACTACTTATTTTTTCACCATCTTTTTGCATCAATTCTGCATTCAGCTTTACATAACTACTTGTTGAAATCCAACAACTCCCCTCATCCTCAAATGTTATTTTGTTGATGGAGGAACAAATCAAAGAAAATAGGAGAACAATGCATAAGATTATTTGCATGAATCCTTATGGGCACAAGGTTATTTTTTTCACCCCTCTATTATTAACTTTGATAACATGCTTTAACTTCTTCATATAATTAGTTTTTCAATTAACCACACCTCTCTAACATATATTTCATTTGTGTTACCAGCACTTGAGATTCACCTGTCAAGCTTTGATTGTTAACTTTGATTTTCTCAATCAAGTTGTCCAAAATGCAACAAAAAACTTAATAGCGGCGAAAACAATTATATATGCATGGATTATGATACTATTAACTCTCTTCCAGTTCCATGGTAACTTATCTAATTTCTCAACTAAGACAATATTAAGTTGTTAAATAAAAAAAATGCAAACAATACATGTTCCTCGGATATAAAATCATACACTCCTTATTAATGAACATGTCATCAATTTTATATCATAGGTTCCGCTTAGAATGCATTGTTATTGATGGAGAAGATGTCACTAATTTCCTTTTATTTGGAAAAACAGCTGAGAATGTTTTTGGATCATTAGCCCACCATTATGTCTATAATAAAAAATGTATTGATCCATCAGTTATTCTGCTTGTCATGACAGCTAAGTTAAACAAGAGCATGACTTTTCAGCTTCGTTTTGGTGCTTTCAGATCCACCACCAACAGATGTGAGATTATCATAACTAATATCTTTGATGACACCACAAATAACAGCATCCATCCTCTAGAAACACCACCTACAGAAGCTAAATTATCTACTACATCCAAGACATCTACTCCATTAAGCTCTACGAAACAGGTTCTTATAGATCTATGTACTCCATAAAATATTATCACACAACTAAAGATTGCTTCTAATTCCTTGGAGACACCATCCTAGAACATATCACCAAACAACAAAACAAGCCTGAACTGTGGAGCACAACATGCACTTGATTTTGAAACTACAGCACAACAATTTAGGCAAGTTTACCTTTCCCCACACACTTCCTTTATATAAAAAAAATTGTCCTTGACACATGCTAAATTAGATGGTTTTTAACCTATAGTTCTTCTGCCATACATCTCCTTAACTCGATTAAAATAGTCATGGAAATGAGCGTGCCAGCACAATTGAAGCTCAAGAAAGTCTGGAGAGCATAGCTACATTTGATCACTCACTTCCACCTCTAAAAAAATGACGAACAACATCCTCATCACCTTCAAAGGTTTGATTTTTAACCTCACATTCTTTCATTGCTTCTTATTATTATTTGTAATACTATGCCTGTAACTTTTTACTCTTTTTTAAATTACAAATCATTGTCACATATGATTATTTCCTTGGTGGATGCCATGAGACTTGAAATCAATAGAACTTTAAATAAAGTTTTATAATGGCTATAGAAATTGTACATAAGGTAATGTTAAAAAAAATAAACACAAGTGATTTTTATTTTCTTGCCTCATCCACACATTTAACTTTATATAATTCACAAATATTGATAGAATTTTCAACATTCAATTCCATCTGCAACACAGAACAAAAAAACCAAAAATATTTTTTTGGAGACTATTTAACATGTCAAAAAAAAAAGACATTAACTAAAGCATCAAATTATAGCAAACTCCTTTTCTTTTATTGTAAAAATTATTATTCCATGTTATTTTATATATTCCATGTTATTTTATATTACACATGCTTGTAGCACACAAGTTTCACACATCCTTTCTTCTTCTTCTTTTATGTTATTTCTTTCATTGTCTTTCCATCACAGGAGAACTAGCAATTTCTCTACTAATGACTTGGATTTCTGCAACAAAAGGATGATTGCTACCTCTGTAATTTTGATATACTGTGCAAACAACATTGTCCTTTAAGTGCCCAACAATCTGGCCACCTATTTACACTTTTGCTTTTGTTTATCACTTTATCTATATTATCAGACCTTTAATACTAGACTTGCTTGCAATTCTCTTTTGTTATTACCTAGCAATCTCATCTTTTCCATGGATGTTATTTTCATCCTAGCAAAAAATATTGCACCTCCATACTTTGTCGCCTTCCACATACCCTGGACTTGGTCCCCTGCCAAGTCGAAGTACACTAGACTTGGCTTAGAATGATTTTCTAATAATATAATTATTTTATCAAATTACACTTAATTTTACATTTACTTTCATTTGCAAATTACATACAAATTATAAAAAAGTTTGACCCCTCTCTCTATTTTTTTTTTTTTTTGTATGTTGAATTTTGAGGACTTTTATTGAATTTAAATGCGTCTCATAACTCTAAAGAATTGGAGGAGGGGTCTTTTCCCTTTTTGTATCTAGGTTCAAGAGATGAGAGAATTAAGAATACATACCAGAAAGACTAATCAAATCCATAATGATGTACCGGAAAATACAACATTTTTGTTGCTTGACCAACAATCAGGAGAAAAAAAAACAATATGTGTCCAATTATCCCGTAGACTTGGGCATCTGTCAAGTCCAGTTATCCCATGCACTTGGACGCTGTTGTCGACTTGGCCACCAGCCAAGTCTAGGTGTCCCTTGGACTTGCCCAGCTCCAAAGATCAGGTGCCTTGGACTGGGCTACCTGTCAAGTGCAATTACCTTGAACTTGACCGTTGCCATGTCCAAGAGTAATGGTTCCGACATGCATGTTGCATTGCTGCTACCTTGGACTTGTCCCGTTAAAAAAACCGTAGGTGTAATTTAAAAGTTAAAATCAATTATTATTAATATTATTTTTATAATAATTAAAATTATTAATATAATCATTAATAAATTTGAAAGAAATATTATTGATAATTTCATTTAAAGGGTAAAAATAATAATAATAATAATTATTATTATTATTATTATTATTATTATTATTATTATTATCATTAGTAAATTAGAAAAAACTATTATTACTATCAAATAAAAACCATAAATATTTTTAAAAAAGATTAAAAAATATAAGAACTTAAGCAGACAAGTTAAATATTATTATTAAATTTTTTAAAATAACATTATTACTACAAGAACTATAAAAATGGGCGAGACATGTTTAATATTATTATTAATATGAAAATATTAATATTTTTATTATAATATTAATATTTTTATTATAGTTAATATTGTTTCTATAATAATTAATCAATTTGAATGGATCTCGCCACAGAACCCATCAACCTTGAATCTAGAAGCATGACAAATTAGACATGGATCTTAACACATGACCTATTAGACCTGGGTGCTGCTGTGGAACCTAAGAGAATCGGGTCCGGCTACAGTACCCATTAGCCTTAGGTCCACATGCGGACCTAAGATAATTAGGTCCTGGCACCTAACCCATTAACCTTGGGTCCCCACGCGAACCCAGCGAATTGGGTCCCCCTTTAGGAACCAATTTTCTTGGGTCAACCTAGGACCTAATTTGCTTGGGTCTGGCGGCAAGACCCAAGGCACGCGAATTGGGTCCCCTGTCAGGACCCAACTCTTGCTTTAGCCCAGGACCCAATTGTCATGGGTCAAGCGGCAGGACACAAGGGTAATGGATCCTAAATCCAGGACCCAAGGCTAATGGGTCCTGCGTCAATATCCAATTCTTTTGGGTCCCCCGTCAGAACTTGGATACAGACACCTGGCGCTAGAGCTTCCAAGTCCACGTGTCCCGTGGATTTGGTCGCTATCGAGTCCAAGTTCCATTGTATTTGTACACCTGCCAAGTCCATGTCAACTCCTCGTTTTATGTTAGCTGACCTACAGGTCGGGCCTCTTCTAGACCCACAAGTAATCGGTCCATCATCCACACCCAAATGTAATGGGTCCATCTTCGGGACCCAAATGTAATGGGTCTTACGTCCATGCACAAGACCCCAGGCTGTTAGGTCCATCAACAGGGCCGGACCCAAGAGATGTGGGTACGGACGTCGACCCAAAGTATCTTTGGTGTTGCGCCAGTACCCAATTCTCTTGGGTTTGGCGTCAGGACTTAAGGCTAAGGGGTCCAGGCAACTGGACCCAAAATTGACGGATTCTGCAGCAAGACCCAATTCGTTTGGGTCCAACGGCATGACCCAAGGCTAATGGGTCCTGGGCTGAACCAAGAGAGTTGGGTCCTGACGGGGGACCCAATTCGCTTGCCTTAGGTCTTGCCGCCAGACCCAATTTGTTTAGGTCCGCGTGTGGACCCAATGCTAATGAGTCAGTCGTCAGGACCCAATTCTTTTGGGTGCTCAGCCAGGATCCAATTCTCTTTTGTCCTGCGGTAACACCTAGGTCTAATGGGTCCTGCATCGGGATTTAATTCTCTTGAGTCATAAATTTTAATGATATTTTTAATGAAAATAAAAGGTGAGCCCGCGGCGTAGCGCGGGCCATCTAACTAGTAATCAACCTATAACCCATCACACTATAATCAATTAATCCACCACTAAATAACCAGTTTATTAATTAATCTCTAAAAATACAACTTCAAACCCTAAACTTTAACAAATTTAAAATCAAAGCTAAAAACCACAATTATACTCATTCAAAATTAAATCTTACCTTAAACACTTAATTTCTTCAATTATCTTCCCTTTCCATTTGTCCTCTCTTCCTTCTGCTCCTTTCTTTCACTCCTCCTGATTCTCTCTCTCTAATTTCAAATTTCTCTCTCTGTCTCTCTCTCTCTCTCTATATATATATATATATATACACACACACACACATACATACACACACCGAAACATCCCTCTCATTTATACATAAAACCTACTCTTTCAAGGGCATTGTTGCCATTTGCTCTTAAATTTTTCTTCTTATTTCAAAACATTACATATCAGACCTGGTAGTTAACTTTTTTGGATAGTTTTGATTGTTTGTTGTTAGTTCAGAGCATTTATTCCAGGTATTCTTCTGATGATTGTTGCTGTAGGTATGAGGTTATAAGAAGTTTCATAACTTGAAAAGCATGCGTTGAAGTCTGTGCGAATGAAGATATTAGATGCCTTAATCACACACAAACAGGTGTTTCACTGTCTTCGGTGACTCAAATATAAGTGGAGGCCACTGCCATTGTGCTGGACAGGTGGGACTGGAAGGTTGTAGGCTTTTTGATTCGCTGGGGGAGAAGGATTATATTGTTTAGATGGTAAATGATGTTTTAGAGTGCGGTAATAGTTTTTTTAAAATATTTTTTATTTGAAAATATATTAAAATAAAATTTTTTATTTTAAAAAAATTATTTTTGATATTAGTATATCAAAATGATTTGAAAATATCAAAAAATATTAATTTGAAGTAAAAAAAAATTAAAAAAAAATAAGTTTTTTCAAAATCACTTTTAAAAAACAAAAACAAACAGGGATGTCAAATTGAAGCAACACAGAGCTGTTTTGAACTTTATTTTATAAAAATAATATTTATTTTGAAACAATATTTCTAATATGTTTGGAATTGCATAATATTATTTTCTTATTATTTTATTCAATCAGTTTCATATGTGTTTCTATTTTTATTATCTTTTATTAATTTTAATAAACAAATTTGATAGACATAAACGAGTAAATGTCTCATTTTACAGGATCAAATATCTTGATCTACATCATTATCTTAATTTTTCTAATTTCTCTTTTAGTTATTGCTAATGATTTTTTTTATTTACATACATAGATAATTATCGATTTTATTTGATTAAATATTTCTATAAAAATTTTAATTTTCACTTTGAATTTTTTTATGTTAAAAAAATAAATTAAAATAAATTATAACCATAATAGAGTACGGATGAAATAGCTACACACACACAAAGAAGGGTGAGTTTCCACCGCGTTTCAAAAAAAATTGAATTTTTTTTGTTTAAAATGAGAAAAAAAATTATATTTTCAAATCATTTTGATATGCTAATGTTAAAAATAATTTTTAAAAAATTAAAAAATAATTATTTTAATATATTTATAAATAAAAAATAATTTAAACAATCATCGATCCTATAATTTTGTGAGTAGCAGGATACGCTTTGTCAGGATAGTAGACAAATAAACGATCCAACGTCAAAATATTTTCTTGACTGCCTAATATTCTGAATGGTAAAGAAACAAAAGTTCTCGAGTCAGTCCCCTGCACTAGAGTAGAGACATGGTTTATAAAACCTGACTCAGCCCAGCCTGGTGGCTTAATTTAGTGACCTAGCAGCTTGTAACTGGTTAACTTTTATGTAGATTGAGGCTTTTTAACTAAAAACAAATGATGTATTATTTTTTTAAATAAAAATCCAAAATAATTGTTTTAATAAAAAATTGAATTGGTTCATCTACTCACACAAGTTTAACCCAAATTTTAGATCAAATTAGACCCCAGCTTGGTATTATAATTATGAATAAAAATAGATCAGACTGAAAATCAATCTAACTATTTGTGTGTTTAGGAACATAGTTTAAATCATATTTTTTTAAAATTTAAATTTTTTATTTAAAATTAATATTTTTATGTTTTCTTATTTTGATATGCTGATATTAAAAATAATTTTAAAAAAATATTATTTTTATATATTTCTAAATAAAAAATACTTTAAATCACTCTCATTATCACAATCCAAACAGTATATATGATTCCAGACTGAACACTTGTCAGATTGGAGAAACACCCACATTCTAGCCGTAGCCATATAGCATCAGGGCGGTCTGGTTTAAAATGATTTTATGATATGAAATTTTTATTATTATTATTAATTTAGGTGTTCGGGTTAGCTTGTATATAGCTCGACTAATTCCACGGGCCCTAAAATTAACGACTATATAAACCTTTAATGACACTGAGGTTTGTAAAACTTAAACTGATAATTTCTAATGAGCAAATCAAGAATTTACACCGCTCAAAATTATTTATTTTTGTTTTGTTTTGGTGGATTAAAGAAAAAAAAATATTAATTTACTGTCGCGGTATTCATAAAAAAAATGTGTACATTCAATGTATCTAAATTAGAGAAACGTAAAGCATCTTCAACCAGCATGAACCAAGTTTAGACACGTGTTATTTTTAAAAACAAATTGCCTGCACACACGTCACATAATCTGTCTGCATCTACTTAGTTTACCCCATCCGAAGAACACCACAGAGTCTGTCTAGGTTCACTTCGTATTAAACCAGCTCTCGAAGCATAAATAAGACCATACCCCACAACCCTTTTGCTTACAAAAAATTATTCGAGAGAGAGAGAGAGAGAGATCATCATGGGAGAGGTTGATCCAGCCTTCATTCAAGACCTTGAGCACAGGCCAAAGCTTGAGATCATCATAGCAGAAGGAATACCCTTAATTGATTTATCCATAATTTGTTCTCGTAACACCAACTTGGATAACTGTCAAGCGCTTGATGATCTGGTTAAGGAGATAGGGAATGCATGCAAGAACTTGGGGTTCTTTCAAGTGATCAATCATGGGGTGCCTCTTGACAAGCGACAAAAGATTGAGAATGCATCAAGACAATTTTTCGGTCAGCCATTAGAGGAGAAAAGGAAGGTTAGGAGAGACGGGCGGAAGGTGTTGGGTTATTCTGACACCGAGCATACCAAAAATGTTAGGGACTGGAAAGAAGTGTTTGATTTTGCTGTGAAGACTCCAACCATTGTACCATCCTCGTATGAGCCTGATGACAAGGAAGTTACCGAATGGTTTCATGATCAGTGGCCCGAGTATCCCCTTGAACTAAGGTAACTGTACTTTTTTTTAAAACAAAAAAAACAAAACTTTTGCACAATTTGGACAACTTGTTTACTTGTTGCAGCTGTGAGCAATAAAATCAAGATAGAGATCTGCATGTTGGTGTTCAACAAGAGAGAATTTGTTGCTAGCTAGCATTCACTGGTTGTGAAAGTCTCATGTTATAGTTGCTATAAAAGACAAACTAGTTTTATTCCATATAAATCATACCAATCATATTGTTGGAATCTAATCCATTGAAAGAAAATTAGATTCAAGAGCTGCTTATCGGAGATTTTTTACAGGGATGAGATTCATGTGAACCCAAATTGTATAGAATGTGTAGTTTTTTGTGATTAGTTCGGTCCCCCTACACCAGTCGAAGAAATTTTGGCTACCGCAACTTTAGGCCAATCTACAAGTTCTTTGATAATATAAGATTATGAATGTTTCTTTGGTCTTGCATGCAGGGAGGCCTTGGAAGAATATGCTAAAGACGTGGAGAAACTAGCCTTCAAGTTGCTGGGGCTCGTTGCCCTGAGTCTAGGCTTACCAGAGAATAGGTTCCATGGATTCTTTGAAGACCAAATCAGCTTCCTTAGACTCAATCATTATTCCCCTTGCCCTGTTCCACAACTAGCTCTTGGCGTTGGTCGACACAAGGACGGTGGAGCCTTGACCATCCTCGCTCAAGATGATGTTGGGGGTCTAGAAGTCAAAAGAAAAACAGACGGGGAATGGATTCGTGTTAAGCCAACCCCGGATGCCTTTATCATCAATGTTGGTGACATTATCCAGGTACCATCACCAAAATCACAGTACGATAAGATGATTTAGCAATTAACACTAATCAATTATCTGGCAGGCTTTTGTTTCTGAGATTTGCATTTGCCGAAGTCACTTGGTAGAATCTTTACTTCTTGTGCAGGTTTGGAGCAATGATGCTTATGAGAGTGTGGAACATAGAGTTATGGTGAACTCTGAGAGGGAAAGGTTTTCCATTCCGTTTTTCTTCAACCCGGCACACTATACAGATGTGAAGCCCCTGGAGGAGCTGACAAATGAGCAAAACCCTGTCAGATACAAGCCATACAATTGGGGAAAGTTTTTTGTCACAAGAAAGCGCGGTAATTTCAAGAAGCTTGATGTAGAGAACATCCAAATTTATCACTTCAGGATACTAGAGTCCGAGTTAGCTGATAAGCTAGAGGGAGCACTGTCCATCAAGTAACAAGAAATCACTACCTTCTACAGAAAAAAGTCTCTTCTATGAGATTCAGCAGTATCGTGTATAAAAATAATGGGATTTGGTATGAATAAAGGTACAATATTGCGTTATTTTTGTTGATGTGGATTGATTCTATTCATGAATATGAAAGAGAAGAAGATATATAATTGAGCAAGCCTTGTCATCGCTCGTTTGTTTTTTACCCTGTTTTCAACATTTTTTTAAAAAAAAAGAAAAACAAAAAAAAAGAGTTGAAAAGAAAAAAAATTCTTGGAAAAAAAAAAAGGAAGCATTTCTCGCGAAATGTGTTCAGTTTCGGTTTAGTCCATAAATTTCTGATTTTTTGGTTTGTCACACCTATGTTAATGAATTTTTATTAAAGAGAAAATCCTTAATCCAAAAAAAATCAATAATAAGTTTTTTTAGTGAGTCAAATGTAATAAAAATAATAATAAAGACTAGTCTAAAAAATAAAAATTGTAAAAAGAAAAAAAAAAGAGCAACATAATGTTGTTTAAAAATAGATGAAATTCTTAGACCCGTTTTTATGGTAACTTCTACGTTCAGTTGAAACCACAAAATTATGTTGTTTGGTTAGCTTGTCAACCATACTTTTCAACCGTGAGACCCATAAATCCTGTGTTACAACCACAGGTTCAGCAAAAGCAAGTATGACTTGCTTTCGCTGAATACTAACCACAATTGCATAGAGAGTGCACCAACACCATTAAACCGTTGATTTTCTATTGTTCAAAATAATCTTGTCATTGCTTTACTTGTCTCCTCTCTTATTTGATTTTTTTAAAACAACATAATTATGTTCTTGAACACTAATATTTGTGAGCTTATTCTTTAAATTTATGTTTTTTTACTTTAAGTTGAATCGTATAACTTAGATTTTTGAATTACATGTTGATTACTTGATTTTACGATGGATTGTGAGCTTATTCTTTAAGTGATGTGACCTTATTCTTTGAATGGTGTTTGTGTTTAAACATTTAAACTTTGATTCATGAATTATATTTGGATTTAGGTTGGGTTATTTGAATTAACAAATGATTTGAATGTTGTTGTGAAATTTTTAGTGTTGGTTGATTATTGGATTAGAACATTTGACATGAATATGATTTATTAAGCTTGATTCAATCATTAGTGTTTAGTGAGAGAGATATTATGTGATTATTGTGGTTGATTTTTATGAAGTTTCGTGGATAAAATTTCAAATTAATTGATGTGATTGTGGTTGATTTTAATTTTATGAAGTTTTCATGGATAAAACTTCAAATTAATTGATGTTTTGGTGAGTTGAAATTAGAAATTGCATAGTAAAAAATAATTATGTGAATTTTTTTATTATCGTACATGTAGGTATTATGACGATCATCCTTCTAGATCAAATTTGGTGATGTGTGGAAAGAATAAGAAATTCAAGTTCTTTTTATAATTTATAAAGGTTTGAAGTTAACACCTAGTATTTTGATTATTAAGAACTTTACCTGGTCTTCAGAGTCTGGGTAAAGAAATTAGTTGTGTATAAAAAAAGACAGTATAACCTCTAATACATCTTACTAAGACTTTGTTGTGTTTTACTATCCATCAATTTATCTTTTGGTTAAAGTAAATCCACCTCAATAAGGTAAACCATGACTTTATAAGTCAAGCCTAACGATTGTAAAGTCAAATAAAAATTTATTATTTTTTTAACACTAGAAGTACATACTAAATATAAGTTTCATATTCTTGATATTAAAAATAGACAAAATTATTTTTTTCAGTGTATTTGAAATTTAGATCAAGTCCACACGATCTTAATAAACTTGTTACTAAGTCCATAATACATACAAATATAAAGACTATTTTTTGTTTTTTTATATATTTTCTAAAAAATACAAAATCATACAATATATTTTTTGGTTTTTTTTTCTCTCTTTCATATTTTTTTGTATTGTATTTTTTTTGGTTAAAAATGCAAATATGATTTTTTTTTTTTTGGAGAAACTTGCTTGAATGAAATTTAGGACATAAATATATATTTCTTTTCTCTTTTGTTAAAGAAATATTTTTTGTTTTTTTTTCTATTTTTTTAACTAGTTTATTTATTATTGGAAAGGTATTTTACATATAAATTTACAATCTCAAATATTAAATATAAAAAGACAAAATGATATAAAAAACCAAAATTAATTACAAAATAGTTCTTTAAAAATCTAAAAATTAATTAAAATTAAACTAGGATATGTTTAGAAAAACACCAAAAACACAAAAAAAAAAATAGAGTATATTTGTCAAACAAACACATCTTTAAATTAATGATCTAAAAATAAATAAATATATATTTTTTGGCAATTTTCAGCTTTGTCAATACAGATTTTAAGCCTTAACGTGACAGTCCAGTTATGTGAACTGGGCTTCCCAGCTTAGTCCAAAGTATGGGTCTTGTCCAAGGAAAATTGTATGGGCTTTTAAAAAAGTTAAAACAGGCCTTGGTGGAAGAAAAGCCGACGGGCTAGAGAAACAAAACAGCCTGCCCTTTTTTAAAAAGGCTTTGGAAAGCCTAAACCATAAACAAAAGACCAAAGCATGATTTATATTTAGGAGATCAAAATGAGTTGTGTAATTAAAATCCTTCAGAAACAAAAGGATGTTTTGGTAAAAAAGGACAGGAAGAAACCATTTCACAAAGCCATACACCTTCATGCTACCATGCCAAGCCTAACAACACACACGCTTTACAAAGACTGCATATTAACTTCATTTCACACAAAAGGAAACGTGGGGGCCTGCAGTTTTACCATGGTTGTCGTCAACACTTAATTAACCTCGATCCATAACCTAAGTATAATGAAAGAGGCTTCTGGGAGTCCTATAAATCCTATGCCCTAAAGCAACACCCAGTCTATATCCATTGTCTAGCAAAACAGACATCAAGATTTCAAGTTATACCCAAGGAATGCACAATGATCTATCGAGTTTCCAGGTCTTTACAAGGACTAGGGACATGCCCACCATGTTTAAAAACAAGGACCTTACTAACGTACAGTGTCTAAAAAAACAAGAGGACATTTAACCACAAAGAAAGGAAAGATTCAGAGACAATACCTGTTACAATGGGACCAATCTGGCTTCTTGTTCGGAAAGCTTCTTAACACTTTACTTTGATGCTCCTTTCTTTTGCTTTCGCAGGTCCTGATAAACCCCCCTTTTTACATTGTAAAAAACAACGACGATTCGCTGATTCTTGCCTTCCAAAGAGAACTGGGCGTCTTCCTCCTCTCAAGTTGGTGACTTGGAAAGCTTCAAATAATCCACAGGCTTGAAACCGAAGGAATAAGGTAAAAAAAGATGGAGGCAGTCTGGGTTTGGTTCCATGATATTTCAAGTAGCCGGACTTTGTCGTAATGGCATGAGGGTTAGGTCTTCCATTATTCCATATATGAGATGAAGATTTGTGGGTTTTCTAGAGTGGAAGATATGGAGGCTTGAGAGAGTAATAAAAAACCTATTTTTTTGTAGTTTGTATCATGGTAATGATTCTCTCCTCTCCCAGTTGTTTCAGAACCTCTCTTTTTATAGGCAACAATGGAGGATTCTACACTTTCTTTGCTGGCAACACCATAGTATTTGATCACCAAAGCCTTCTTCAGCCGTTGGTTGGGATTTTGTTGCTTTTGGCTAATTAGATGACCAGTACTGTACCATCCTTGTCTCTTGTGTTTGTAGGGATTTTAGCTGTCTTAAGAAGCAGGTTTTATGGCTCAGGGCAAGAGCAAGGTTGTTATAAACCTTTTTTTAACATGAAATTAAAAATATAATATAAACTTGGGTTATAAATTTAAATTGTAAAATTACATGAAATTTGTTTAATTAATTATATATTGACAATTTCAGTTAAGAAATTAAATTATATTAAAATTAATGAAGAGAGTCAACAACATTATAATCAAATGAATAATCTAAATAAAATAAAAATAAATAAATAGTATGAATCAATAAATTAATGACATGAAAAAATAAAAAATATCATAATAAAACTTCTCGATATAGGAGAATCACTGAATGGTAGGAAATACACATGAAACTAGTGATAACTTGGTTGTTTCCATTACAATAAGTCCTAATGAACCCCTTTTGGATTGCAAGCTAATGAGCCTAAACTAGTAATTAACTAACATAAATTCAATAATGAAATAAATCCCTAAACATTGACTAATGCGCTAGCAAAAATATAAATTAAAAATAATCATTCATAAATAAATAAATAAAATAGAATAATAAAAATAAATTCTTCATGTTAAAATTCCTCCATGTAGCTCGAATTTCTAATTTTCGCATATTCTTGACAGTTATAAGTTCTAATTTCAAACATGTCGTTCTCTCTTGTTTGGATGAATTACTGGACCTATGATATATGATTGGAAAGCTTGAGATGTCTAGTTTCTAACTCAACTTTAATCGTATCACAATTCCACCGGTAGCTCCAGATATGTCCAAAACAATACACGAAGGTCTAGTTTGATAGATTTGACAAGATTCATCTACTAACTTTGACCCTCTAAAATATTATGTTCCTGAAATCCATTTGACCTAAAATTTACCACAATATATTTTTATATGTCTACTATTTTCCTGTAAAATTTCAACTCTATCCAATATACAGTTTGAAAGATATGTTCAATCTTACAAAATTGGTCACCAGACATTTTAACGCTAAATTTGGATTTGACTTGGTTCATATCACAAATTTAGTAAACTCGTAAAATCAGACCGATTTTGCACGAGTTAAGTTCAATTTTATTTGTATTCAAGTTTTTAGTTTGATTTTGCAATTTAGATACATGTTGACTAGTAAAATAGTACGATTTTACGAATTAACTCGTGATTTTAACAATAATAGCTCAGAGAACAAAGGACAAGGGTGGCTATGAGGTGATTTTAGGCAATATATGACAGTTAGGCTTTTCTGTACAAAGAACAGACAAGGGAGGATTTTGTTGTGATGTGAGAGAGGCTTTGAAGCTAAGAAAAAGAAAAGGGCACAAAACCGTAGGATTTAGGAGAGGAGAAACTAGGTCATCAATTTTAGAAAGTTGGTATGATTTGGGCTCAAGAATAAAGAAGAGTATGAATATGAGAGGATAAGGATGGACTAGATGTTTGGAGATTGGGATTTTTGTTGTTGCTCTATAGCTGAATAGGTGGAGGTGGACGACAACCCACAATGCAATTGAAAACAACGTCATTTCTGATTTCACTTCTTCTTCTTCTTTTTATCAATTTCCAACAAAACTACATCGTGTCATTTCATTTAAATCAAAATGTCATTGTTTGGCTATCCCAAATCTAATTAGGGTTTAAATATTTTTATTTCCATTCTAGATCCTAATCATTTAAAACCTTGTGATTAACCCTCTTAATTAAACATAATTCTCGAGAATCTTCTCAATTTCACTCCTAATTATCTCCAATTAAAACCTCAACTTCCAGTGCCTACTACAATATGGTTTTTGGTTTTGACACTCTTCAATTTCATCCTCAATTGGCATTTTAAACTTCTAGTTCCTTTAATTAAACCCTTGATTACATTAATTAGGTCGATCTCAAGTTTAATTAAGCTCTTGAACTTATAATTCTTCCTATATGGCTAAATTGACTTTCAAGCTTGATTTTTCTTTCAATGAAGCCCATGATCAAGCTAATTAAGCACTTTCAAAGTTCAATTAGATCCTTGATCTTCTAATTATTGCAAATTGACCTGAATTAGGTTTCCAAACTTAATTTTCACTCAATTAAGTTCTTAATTAAGTCAATTAAACACTAAAAATGTTCAATTAAATCCTTGAACTTAATTTGATTCTTTCAATTTTAGCCAAATTGACTTTCAAACTTCATTTTTATTCCAATGAAATCTTTAATTAAGTCAATTAAACTCAATAAAATTTTAATTAAGTCCTTTAACTTAATTAATTCTTTTAATTTTAGTCAAATCAACCCAAGCTTATTTTTGCCTTCATTAATGCTATCAAGAGGAAATGATATTTCAACCCCTCAATTAAAATAACATGACAAAGTTCAAATGTTATATATACCCTCTGAATCACTCATGTAAAATGTTCATATTTTCCCTACTCTTTAAGTATTCATATTGTTATTTTCAAAACATTTATCATACACGACTAAAAATAAACACTCTTATTCTTGAAATTTAAAGCTCATTCTTTTATTTATTGCAATCTCTTGTTAAAAATAATTGATTTTATCATTATAGGGTCCCTAAATCCCGCCAAAAGAAACTGTATTGCAGGTGTTATGTCTTCTATCACCAATAATCAACTTCTTAAACTCTAGATAAAGGAATATTGACATGAATGTGTAATCACTCTCCATGTAAACACTAAAAATCATTCTTGAGCATATTAGATTTTGAAACAACATCAATTAGTTTTTTAATTTTGCAAAAAAATTTGTAGCATCATGGTTGAGAATTATAAACAAGATAATCAATTTTACCATAAAAAAGATGGTCGATATAAAATTTGCAGAAAAAAATCTTATTTTATTGATTTTTAATTTATAATGAATATGCAAATTGATATTTATATCATGTTATGCAATCAATTTACAAAGTTACATTTTGCTTGGGGCTCACAATTTTCTACTTGTTTCATTTTCATTGGCATGTGTTATGGTTGAAGATGGGAAGAAGGCAACTTAATCTATTAGTCACTTGTTTTATCCTTGACTCAAAAACTTGTTATTAATATTGTATCAGCTCAGCCCAAATGAGGTAATAATTATCCTTTTCTTGATACAAAATGTAATTTTTAATAGTTCCTCCACTCGTGCTTCACCGCAAGTTGTAGATATTTTTTTAAAAAAAAATAACGGGTATGCAAGCTATCCCGATGTGTTTTTTTACATAAAAAATTAAAGTGTAAATCGAAAAGCCTATGCAAGTATCTAATTAAATAAATTGATAATCATCTATGTAAATAAATAAAAAAAAGTCATAAACGATAGCCAAAAGAGAAATTAGAAAAATTAAGAGATAAATGTAGATAAATATATTTAATCACACAAAATGAGACTATACTCGATTATGTTTATTGAACTTATTTATTTAAATTGATAAAAGATAATAAAAATAAATACACAAATGAAACTGATTGAATAAACCTATACTGTAAAAAAAATTATACAAGGCCGAACATATAAGAGATATTATTTAAAAATAAATATATTGTTTTGAAAAACAAAGTTAATTTGTATAAAAAAAAATTATAGATGAATCAGAATAATATCTTTAAAAATAAAATATAAACAAAAATGTTTTTTTAAAAAAACTTATATAAAAAAAAGCATGGAAAACCCGTGACCTAAGTCATGAGATTAGGATAAATTCATGGAAAAGAAACCAAAGATAATTACAAAACCAATAATAAAAAAAATAATGCATAACAATAAGATCATGAAAGAAAATGAGCAAAAAAAAAAGAAGATGTCAAACGACTTTAACTTTTCAAACTTGTGACCCATGTCATGAGATCATAAGCGTTGCAAATGGAAAAATGTGAAGCTAATGGAAAAATGTGAAGCTAAATCCCTATCAAATCAAGTGTCAAAAGATAAAATAAAAAAAAATCAATTATACAAAAGGATCTAAGAAAACTATTTAATTAAAATAATGAGGGTGAATATATATATATATATATATATATATTAGAGGGCAAAATTTTTCAATTACAGGGTTAAAATGAATTGAAAAATAACTTTAAAAAAGGAAAAACAAATCAAGAGAATAAACTTTGATTGAATGATGAAATTGAAAGCCAATAAAACTTTAACAAAAAAGCCAAAGTAATAAATTAAAAATCATAAGAATAAGAACCAAAATGAAACATATGAGAAATTATAATTGAAAGACTAAATTGAAAACAAACAATTTTTTTATAAAATTAATAAGAACAAAATAAGAAATCAAAAGAATGAGGATTGAAATTGAAAAACAAAAAACTTTGATTAAAGGATAAATTTGAAAGCCAATAAAACTTTAACAAAAGAGTCATGAAAAAAAAGGATCGAAATGAAAAGAAAAACATATGAGAAATTTTAATTGAAGGACTAAATCGAAAACAAACAAAACTTTTATAAAAGGAATAAGTATGAAATAAGAAACCAAAAGAATGAGAACTAAAATTGAAAAAGCAAAAACAAAGAGGACAATCGTGCACTTTATCTGGCAAGAGAGAGAAAAGAAGAAAATAAAAAAGAAACAACCACTAACGATAATCCGACCACCATACGCTGTTTTGTGCCACATCATGAGGAAGAGAACATGATGACACTTCCAAAGACATGATGAAATGTCATGTTTGGGCATCAGGTGGCCTGGTATCAGGTATGTGTTGTTCTAATAGCGTGAACGTCAATCTCTCACTGGTGTGTAATGAGCATGAACATCAACTTTCTTGAATAAAAAATAAAAAGTCAACATGAAAACATGAAAACGCCCCTCTTGACTCTAGTAATTACGAAAAAAATAATCATGTGAAAGTACAAAAGTACCCTCGAATGCAAACTTATTTTTTGACTTTTTAATGGTTAATAACATATTTTAACTGTATATGAAGAAGGGAAAAACCAAAAAATCCCTTGGCCAACAACCCGATATTTTTTCAATCTTGAGTTAAATAAGTATTTTTACTGTTTAAAAACTTATGAAAAGTTAAAAAAAATCCTTGGTTAGCAACTCTAGATTTTTTTTTTACTTTGAGGGTAAAAGTGTATTTTTCACTCTACAAAAAAATTAAAAAAGACTAATATACCCCAAACAATCTTTTAATGGCCAACGTGCCGGTGTAAAAGACTAAAGCACCCCCACTCTTAAGGTTTCTTGTTTTTTTTTTCTCATCCAAAAGCAAAAAAATAATCTCACCGTTGCAATCCGTTTTAAACTATGTTTAGCGCTACAATAAATATCCCACGCCTTATATATTTTTGGTAAATTTTAGAGTCAAAGGTTCTGGGTAATGGGTGTTCTTAAAACACTCAAGTCTATTTGTTTTTGCATTTCAAAAGTGTTTTTGAAAAAAATACTTTTTTTTATTTTCTTCTTTGCTTCAAATTCATATTTTTTTTGGTGTTTTCATATCGTTTTGATGTGCTGATGTCAAAAATAAATTTTAAAAAATAAAAAAAATATTATTTTAATTTATTTCTATGTAAAAGATACTTTAAAAAGTAATTATTATCACAATACCAAATAAGTATCGAACTTTTATCAAGTTTTTGGTGATAAAATGGCTCTAGGACTGGACATTGGCCATGATAAAAGAAACACATCAATTTATCCTTTAGGTATTGTGGTTGGGGCTGCAACCACAATTTATAGCTGTTTGGTTAAAAATTTGATCTGTGATTTAGAGGTGGGTGCCACTAAAAAATGAGTTCTTGCCACAAGTTTTGTCAAAGCTAAAAATTACTGCTTTTTATTATTTTACCCAGCGTTCTACAAGACAAACCCGCTTAACCTGTTTTTGAAATAATATCATGACTTTATTAACCTTTTATTCTTGTTTCTGTGTTTTAACTCTTTTATACCTCCATGTTGCCTCCTTTTTATGCTGCAACCAGTTTTGCCTCCTCTTCTCAAGCTCTTTGCAATACTGAACCAAAGTAGCTATTTGCTGACCCGGTATGATCCGGGTCAAGTTCGGGTCAAATCCCAGTATTAGTTTTTTATATATAAATATAAATATAAATATATTTTTATTCTTACTGTGTATTTATTCGTGTTTTTAGATTACTATAAAAAATTAGTTCATGGTCCACAAGGATCTTGATATTATTTTGCTATATTTTTTATGTATTAATAATTATATACTTATGTAATTTAACATTATAAAATAAATGTTTTTTTTTAATTATTTAATTATAAACAACATTTTCAATAACAAATTTAATCACACATCTTGTAATTTTAACTAAACACAAATTTTAATTCAATTAACAACAATTAAAAATATTTTTTTAAACCGTAACCGTAAAACTACTGTAATGACAAACATACTGAAGGGAGCTGGTACTAACGAGGAAGAATTATGGCTCAGTCAAGAGTTTTTATCATTGAAGGATTTTCAACAATGGATGATCCAAAAAAATCCACCCAGTGAAGAGAAAGAGATACTGGGATCCGATCACATGGCCATGATCTCTAAACCAAAGAAGCAACCTCCGAGCAGCCCGCCTCCTATGAAACAGCTCCCTAGATAGCCGTTGAAATTTGAAACACAGACACAATAATTGTAATGCCCTTCAACGATTCCCTTTGACCAAAACGCCCCTCCCATTTCAAATCCCAAAACCGCGATAACCCTCAATTTTCAAATCTCCATTCAATCTCCACCGTCCATCAACTTACCCCCACCACTGACAAAACCCCAGTTTAAACTCCACTTAAAAATAGAATTCAATTCACTTCCAATTCAAATCCGAAAAAAGTAGAGAGAGAGAGAGAGAGAGAGAGATGTTTGCTTGAGAATCAAAGAATTCCAGTTTTGTTTATAATTTTAAGCTGAGTCGAAATCTACAGATTCTGTTTTTCAGGTAATTCAACTCAATTACAACTAATACTGAGCTTTCATGTTCTTTATAAATCTCTCCTAATCACTAACGATCTCTGAATTTCTCGATTTTGGTCATAGGATGTTGAGAGATTTCAAGTTTCTTCGACGCAATGCGAAGAACAATGAAGAAATTGAGAATGTACCTGTTAACCCTAGGGATTCGTTAGCGAGTCAATCAAGTACTGACTCAACTAGGCCACCGTTGAATACAATTCAGGACCCAGCTCCCAACCCTAACCCTAGACATGATAAAACTCCAAACAAGCCCAAAGTTAGAAACTTTGAGCCTCTCCGTACACCAGATAAGGTGTCCAAGTATCGATTCGGGTGGGCTCAGAGAAATGAGTCCGGTGGCAGTAGTGTGATAAGTAATGAGTCGAGGGACGAGGTGAGGACTGATTTTAGGGATTTGAGCAAGGGAGGTGGTGGATTTGGGGCTGTAGGGCCTAATGTGACCCCAAGGGGGAATAAGAGGGCCAATTCAGAGAGTAATTCGACGCAAAGTACGCCCTCCAAGAGTGTTGTTTCAAAGCCGCCTGTGAATTCGGGGTTTAGGGGGAAAGGAGGGAGTTTTTCTGCATTGTATAGAGGTCTTCCGGTTTCGGCTGGTTTGGGGGGGACCACGGTTGTTAATAGTGTTGAAGTGCCTCATTTTGATCTTAAGGAGGATCCATCATTCTGGATGGAGCATAATGTACAGGTAGTTTGTGGGGTTCTTTTTTCAGGTTTAATTTTGAATAGTATTTAATTCGTCTTGGTGTGGTTTAATAGATAATTTTGTAAAAGAGTAATGAGATGATTCTTTTTTTTTTTTTTTGTGAACAATGAGAAACATTTCAAAATGGGTGTCAATCTGTAGAAAGGTTTGAATTTTGGCGTGTTTTAGCATTTGAAGAAGTTTAATATTGAACAATGTTTCAAACGAATGAGTGCTTCTCTAGTAATGTTGATCCTAACGTTCTTTCTTGTTTGTTTTGCGGATGAGTGCTTTTCTGGTTGTGTTGATGCTTGATGAAATTATGTAGGTCCTTATACGTGTACGTCCTCTTAATAGCATGGAGAGGAGTATGCATGGTTACAACAGGTGCTTGAAGCAAGAAGGTGCTCAGAGCATCACTTGGATTGGTCAACCAGAAACTCGATTCACATTTGACCATGTAGCATGTGAAACAGTTGACCAGGTCTGGTTACATGGAAGAAAATAATTACTTTTACAATAAGCCATGCCTTTTATTTTGCAAGTAAGCAATGTTTTAAACTTAAATTTGCAGGAAATGCTTTTCAGAATGGCTGGTCTTCCTATGGTAGAGAATTGCTTGTCTGGTTACAATAGCTGTATGTTTGCCTATGGCCAGGTAATTTTGGGAGTATATATTGCTTTTACAGATGGTTCTGCTTTGTGAAGTAGCTTCTACTAAGTTAAGCGTTCATGGTTTCATATAGGCATGGTATCATGGATAATAAAGCTTGAATGCTATCCTGTTTTCTGCTTCATTTGACTTATTGTCATCTTAGTGTAACTCATATAACCGGTACTGTTTTTTTGTTCTCATTGGTGTTTTATGTATACAAATGTCTTCATTATTTGATATCCTGTGTTGAGAACATGTACCTCACACACAGATACGTTTTCATGCAAGCTCATTGGCTGGGTAAGTATCAATATAATGGGATTCAGGGAGGTCTAAGATTTCTTACCCTTTGTGTCCCATGTTTTATATGGTATACATGGAGAGGGGATCATCACTTTGCTCTTTTCCTTAGAAGCAACTTAGAAACTATTACAAGGAACTTGCTTTTTTGAAATATTGATTGAAACATTCCTCACCAAGTGATGAGAGGATTGTGCTTCAGTAGGTGCTCTACCAAATACAAAACTCCAGACATAGAGCTGAATGTTCCAGTGTTCTTTGAAATATTGGGAATCAGAGAATTGTTTCCATGCAAGTAAAACAACCTGAAATCAATGATATACCTGACCTCCTGTCCTGCATAACTATAGTTTAAAATAATTTAATAACAGTGTGTTTGATAATGCAGACAGGAAGTGGGAAGACGTATACAATGCTTGGTGAAATTGATGGTCTAGAAGTGAAGCCTAGCCCGAATCGAGGAATGACACCGCGGATATTTGAATTCTTGTTTGCAAGGATACAAGCAGTAATTTCCATGCCCTACCATTTAGCTTTTCTTCTGTGCATATCATATAAATATATTTTAATACACGCTCCAATTACGAAACAACCAGTGCGATTTTTACAGCTTATCGCATTTTTGTTCTTCATCTTTATCTTTGCAGGAAGAGGAAAGTCGCAAGGATGAAAGGCTAAAATACAATTGCAAGTGCTCATTCTTAGAGATTTACAACGAACAAATTACAGACCTCCTTGATCCCTCATCTACCAATTTGCTTGTAAGTTTGGTTCCTTTTCCAGTGAATTTGCTTTGGATCATTTTGAGATTAATTTTAAGTATGTCATTTCTCTGCTTGTAGTTGCGAGAGGATGTCAAGAAGGGTGTCTATGTAGAAAATCTTTCAGAATTTGAGGTTCAAACTGTGAGCGATATTTTGAAGCTTTTGACTCAGGTTACAATCCTTGTTTGTTATTTGTTCAAACTCTCTACCCTTGTTCTGCACACATGTTTGCTTTAATGTGATAGCTTGTTCCCTGTAGGGTTCCTTGAATAGGAAAGTTGCAGCAACAAATATGAACCGAGAGAGCAGCCGCTCACATAGTGTATTTACTTGTGTAATTGAGAGCAGGTGGGAGAAGGATTCCACAACTAACCTAAGGTTTGCAAGACTAAACCTAGTTGATCTTGCTGGTTCAGAAAGGTGAGCACATTTCTTTCGAAGTTTGTTGAAAATATATACTCGCTGAACTTGCTTAGTGCTATTATGTAACATGATGTTATAACTATCAATTACAGGCAGAAGAGTTCAGGAGCTGAGGGCGAGCGTTTGAAGGAAGCTGCAAACATTAATAAATCATTGTCCACATTGGGGTAATACGAGCTTTACCAAATTTGACGAGCACCTAGCCATCATATTTTATTATTTTGATTGTTCTGCTTACTGCTTCTGTCAACATAATTGGTGCTTTCTGTACACTGGTATTTGCAGTCATGTAATTATGATTCTACTGGATGTGGTCCATGGGAGGGCAAGACATGTCCCTTATAGGGATTCGAGATTGACCTTCCTTCTTCAGGTCATTGCTGCCTCCATTTTCTGGTCTACACTGTTGTTTATGTCTTCTACCCATGATAACATGCTTGTTTCTATCGGCAATGCAGGACTCACTTGGAGGAAACTCAAAAACAATGATCATTGCTAATGTTAGCCCTTCTATCTGGTTAGTTCATGCATATGTTACTGCTTGCTAGTATTTGATGCATTGGGCACCAACAGATCTTATCATTTATCCATCTCTTACAGTCTTGCCTTATACAGCTGTGCAGCTGAAACGCTTAATACCCTGAAATTTGCTCAGCGAGCAAAACTTATTCAAAACAATGTAAGTAAGCTTGTTTCATGACAAACTTCTGTTTCTACGAGGAATCAACCAGTTTGAAAAATTTATGGCTTTTTTCACGGTGTAGGCTGTGGTTAATGAAGATTCCAGTGGAGATGTCATTGCACTTCAGCATCAGATACGGCTTCTAAAGGTGTGATTCTGAATTTTACAATATTTCTTTATTAAGAAAGTTACCATCCACAATTTTTGTAACTGAAGACCCTGGATCATTTTTGTGATAGGAGGAGCTCTCTTTCCTAAAACGTCAGAATGTCTCCAGGTCATTGTCATTTGGTTCAACTGGAAAAGTTACAATGCAAGAGCAAGATACAGCTTCCACGGAAATCATGCATGACATGGATCAACAGCATGCTGATGATTTGCGTGGAGTTGGAGGCAAAGGCATTGTTAGAATGTCTACTAAGCAGGTAACTAGGTGACTTCTCATTATGGTAATTTAATAATAATAATACTGTGTATCTGAATGGAATTGGGTTGCTTTATTTATGACACAGGATGAATATACATGTGAATGCTTTATGTTCCATTTGTTGTTTAATTAATTAACTATATCACCAGGCATCATTATGCCTGCTCTTTGATTATTGTTAACAGTTTTCCATTGCATCCATGCTAGGTTATTTTTAAATGCAGTAACTGAGATGCTATTCCTGAATTTCCTCTACATTAATAGTAAGATTCAGTGAAAATTTATTGTATTGAAAATGGTGCTGAAACAGTTGAAGTCGTTGGAGACAACTCTTGCTGGCGCTTTGAGAAGAGAGCAGATGGAAGAGACTTCCATCAAGAAACTTGAAGCTGAGATTGAGCAACTGAATCGTTTGGTAGTTCTTTACAAATGAGGTGTTTCTTTGTCTTCTTAAAAAATGCAGCTCAATTATCTAATGCTAACTGCATCTCAGGTTCGTCAAAGAGAAGAAGATACCAGGAGCACTAAAATGATGCTCAGATTTCGAGAAGACAAGATTCAGAGAATGGAGTCACTGGTTGGTGGCTTGTTACCTCCTGACACTTATTTGCTGGAAGAGAACCAAGCACTCTCTGAAGAGATTCAGTTGATTCAAGCTAAAGTAGACAAAAATCCTGAAGTGACTCGCTTCGCATTGGAGAACATAAGGCTGTTGGACCAACTCAGAAGGTAATTTTTGTTGTTTATCAGAACATACTCTTAAAAAGATGCACCGATTTTTACTATTTATTCACTTTGGTGTTTATAGATTTCAAGAATTCTATGAAGAAGGGGAGAGGGAGATCCTCCTGGAAGAAGTATCTAAACTGCGAGAACAGGTTTTCATGGAGTTAGAAAATTCAAGCAAAATACATTTTTATTTTTGTTTATTTGTTTGTAACCCGAGTGATTATTAAAAATCATATGTTGCAGCTTCTTCAATTTCTTGACGGGAAATTTATGATGCAAAATCTTCCAAATGCAAATAGCCAACCTCAGGTTTGCCTGATTCACTACATTCTTCATTCTTCCTACCCTTTCCTTGTCTCTGTAGGGCAACACTTTGTCCATGTTAAGTTGTCTTAAGCTCTTTATTTTCACAACATGATGATGTAAACTATTTTCTTTATTTTTTCCTTATCAAAACAGCAAGCCATGCGCACCAACAAGGAAAATGATTCTCTGCATCTAGAGGTTGCTTTGCACTGTCTTGACATGAACTACACCTTTCTTCTTGAAATTCATCCATTTCTGTGACATTTACTTTTAATTGTTTCAGTTGAAGAACACCCTTAATGAATTAGACGAGTGCAGGCGTAATCTAAATTCTTGCTTAGAGGAAAACCAAAAATTAAGCAGGTCAGGAATTCTAACGCTGATTGTAGGTCTTCAAGAAGTCCTGTTTGAAATTCATTAAAATTTGTAATTGCACCCACCCAGAATCCATTAATTAATGCAGCCTATTTATCTCCATCTTTTGCAGGGAAATTAATGATTTACAGTATATGCTAGACAACCTCAAATCTGTAACCCATGACCGAGATGGTGACATTAAAACGTTAAAGGTACTTTGAGCCTTTAGAATTGCTACTCATCTTTCCACTTACCATGCATGCTGGGAAAGGCACAATGCCTATGGCCTTGCTGGATGGATCACCGTGTTTCACCAGCAATTTCCAGCAGATGCATGTTTGCATAACTCTTGTCCTTCATTCTCACTTATCCATCTTTATCATGTGGCATGCAATTCCATCAAGTGTAACGATGACTGATAATAAACCTGATTTTCAGAATTTCTCAGGAGCTCCAACTTCTGAAACTGTCATGCTTGATGGAGTTCAGTGTAAGTTGGAAAGCATGGAAGCTGCTCCAGAAATGATGAAACATGCAGAAGATGTCTTGGATTTGCAGCTCGAACTTGATATATTGAAGATTATTCTCAAAGAAGAGAGATCTTCTCATGAAGAAATAAAAGAAAGGTCAATGTGCTCAACCAGAGATCTTGAACTGGCAAAAGTACAACTTAACTTTGTAACCAAACAATTTGAAGATGCCACTTGTGAACTGAAGGAGGTGAAGTTAGTTGTTGAAGCTCTTGAGTCCCAGCAAATACTAGCAATCAATGAGATGGAAGACCTGAGGAAAAGTAAGATTCACTATGCAAAGCTTTTGGGTGAAAAGGAGCTTCAAATGATGGTTCTGAAGGAGCAAATTTCTGAAAAGGAGTTAAGAGATCTCCCTTCCAAGCATTCAGGGGGTGAGGACTCAATTTTACAGAAGAAATTGAAGAGGATGCAAGATTCTCTTGAGAAGGCCAAAAGATTGAATGTTTTATACCAAAATGATCATGCATTTCAGGCATCTAATGAAGAAGAAATGGACGAAGTTCGTCAGCAGGCTGAAGCTGAAACTGCTGAAGTTATTGTCTGCATGCAGGAAGAGCTTTCCATTCTTCAGAATCAGGTCCATGATTGCCACTTGAAAGAGATGGAGACTAAAAACATGGTGATGCTCTTGGAAACTGAATTGAAAGAGTTGCGGGAAAAGCTATATGTTTTAAATGAAGAAAACAGGGGGCTGAACGAAATGCTTGAGGGCAAAGATGGGGAACTGAAAAACTTATCTGAAGAATGGGAATTTCTAGCTTGTGAGGTTGAAGCAATTCTTGCTGATGGACAAGAGGCAATCATGGACGCCGCTGATCAGGTTGACCTTATTTCTAGTTCCTTCCCTGAGAAGAGGATCTGGATCTCTGAACAAGTTGGCAGGTTGATTAGAACCATCTCTGAGAAGGAATTACTGATTGAAGAACTTGGAAAATGTCTAGAGGATGCTAACGATAAACAAAATGATGTGGAATGCATGCTTAATTCTCTGAGAGGGGCAGCACTGGTAATGAACGAAGCAAACCAGCAGGAGTGCAATGAAAAGGAGGAAGAAATTCTCTTCTTGAATTCTCAGTTGGCAGCAAAAACATCTACCATTGCAGAGCTGGAGAATAAAGTGAAGGTAGCAGAACTTCATGCCAGAAAAGCATCAGATTGTGCAACGGTTGCTTTTGTAGTTGTGAATAGATTATCAGAAGTGAATCTCAACAATCTCCATGAATTAGCGTATAAGAACGTGCAACTTAGTGAATCAGCGGCAATTAGCCAAAGGAAGGAAGCTCTTCTGAATGACCAAGCAACTGCTATCAAAGAAGCAGAGGAACAGATTCAGTTTTTGAAAATGGAAGTAGCAGAGTTGAAGGAGACATGTGCTCAACTTCAACAGAGACTTTCTGAGGAGGAGAAACATGCACGTGCCATGGAAGAAAAGCTTGAAGAAATTGAAGAGAGCGACATTTTGAACACAAGGGAGAAATTGGTTGAGCTGAAAACTGGTGTGTCCTCCATCAGGTCATGCATGGCTACCCATGGAAAGTATGATCGGAGTCCTGAAATGAATGAAAGACAAAGAGATGGCACAATTAATAATGGTGGCAGTGGATGGGTAAGATAACTCCTGCTCTCTGGTTGACATATAACATTTTAATTTAATTTTATGTCATAGTAGCCTCTAATAGGTATTTGGTTTAGTAATTGCTATACCTCGATATTGTTGCAGACAGATGCTGGAGAGGGGTTGAGAATTGATGTCTCTGAGAGTTCTTCTACAATAGGAAAGAGATCATTGGGCACTTCATGTGGTAGGAAAGATGAGGGTCTCAGAACTCCCAAGGATGTCACCATTATTCTTCTCAAAGGGGAAATAGAGTTTGCTCTTGAAAGCTTGAAAGAGGTTAAAAGGGAGATGGCTAAATTACATGCCGAGAAAGAAGAAATCTGGATGTCTGAGAAACAGAGTCAGGAAAGCATGAAATGTTTCACAACTCAGATACTCGCGCTTCAAGAAGTTTTTAATAACTTTGAAACACAATTTGAAACGAAGATACAAACTGTTAATGATAAGCTACAAGCATTTGAACAAATCATCCAAGAAGCTGGGATTTGCTGGTGCCAAACCAAAGAGGTGACCTGCTAGATTTTCTACAGTATTCTCTCTGTTTTATTTTTCTGTAACTCATTACTGGCTTGGGATTCCTCAAGACAAGTATGTGGTATCTTTCTTAAAATTTGTATATTACGGACTCTCTCGTAAAATGAAAATCAAAATTGCCTGCAATGATAACCCAAACTAAATCATCCTGAGCAATTCATTTTTCATCCCATTGTCTTTATTTTGGTTTTCCCAGTTGTTTGCAGATAGATTATATTTACGGCATTTATTTATTTCACTCCCATATACTTAATCATTTTTTTCCAATAATTTTTTTATAGTTCCTTGAAATGGAGGTTGGTGATGCAAAGATAGTTGCAGTACAGAAAATGGCGGAGGCTTCTTGTATTTATGCCAAATTCGAAGAGGCCCAAGATACCATGAAAGAAGCTGATATAATGATCAATGAACTGATGATAGCTAATGAAGCAATGAAGCTTGATATGGAAAGGATGAAACAAATTGAAGTTAAATTAACCAGTGAAAGGGATATGCTTGATAATGAAGTTCAGAGCTTGCAATCCCTGAATGGACTCAAGGATCAACAATTTGAAGATCTTGAAATGCAGTTTGGCTCAGACTTAATGGAAACAAGGGATCTGGTTGTGCAGCTGGAGGGTGTCATTTCACAGGTCCAGATCTCTTTCGAAATTTTTTTGTCTATGTTGTGTGAGTTCCACAGCTTGAAGGCACTGGTTTTAGACTCTGGAAAATTGGTGCGGTCATGGCTTGAAGATGTCTGGTCTGAGATAATAGTAAAGGATTCTGCTGTCTCAGTACTACATCTCTGTCACATGGGCATTTTGTTAGAAACAGTAACAGGTCTGAATGCAGAAAATGGTTTGCTTCAACACGGTTTGTCTGAATCAGACTCGCTTATAACTGATCTCAGAGAGCGCAATTCCAAAACAAGTAGAGAGCTTCAAACATGCAGAACCCTGAAGGGGAAACTGCTGGTTGACATCAAGAACAGTTTTGTTCGGATCTTGAGGAAAGAAGAGGAAACAGAGAGGTTTGGGCTTAAGTTAACGTCTTTTGAGAAAAAGATCTCTGATATACAGCTTCAAGAGGAGTTGATGTTACAGAGGTCCAATTACATGGGTTCTCAGCTTGCTGTTCTAATGAAGGAGTTGGACTCAACTAACACAAATGCTGTAGAATCCCTTTTCAATCAAGAGAAAATGCTGGAAGATGAAAAGGAACTTCGGAATTCTCAAACTGAGCTTTTTATGATGGATTTGTGCTCAAAAGACATCGAGTCATTCATCTTAGCATCACAGCTTGAAGAGATGTGTCTCAGAGAAGTAGCAGCGGAGAGAGAGCACCTCAATTGTTGCTCTATCTTGGAGAATTTAAAGAATGAAGTAATTTTTTCCAAAATTGACACTGAGTTGAAGGAACATCTATTAGTGGCCAAGGAAGCAGATGTTGCTCTTCTGCAAAGAAAAGTTAAAGAGGCAAATAGGGAGGTGCAGGATCTATTATCAAGTCTGAAGGATGTTGCGTGTTCCAATGATAAGTTGAGAAGCGAACTTGGTGAAGTCATGACAACTAGGATGAGATTGTTAAGCCAGATTCAAGAACTTGAAGCCGAGTGTGATAAACTGCAAAAGAATTTGAAGAGTAAGGAATCAGATTTGGAAAAGTCTTCCAGTCACATTGATGTTATTAGCCAACAAAAGCAAGACTTGCAGAAGAGCATTTGCCAATTGGAAACAGCATCAAGCAAACTACAAACTGAGCTGGAATTGAAAGATTCAGAGCTCAGAAGATTGAATTGGTTGGAAGAGGAAAACAAGTCTCTAAAGGATGAGGTCTCAAATTTGAAGACTGAAAAGAGCTTGGTTCTACAAGACTTGGAGAAAAAGAAATATGAAGTTGAATCATCTCTAAGCCAGGTTGATATGGAGAATGATAGGCTGCAGGACAAAATTCTCTCTTTGGAGAGTGTCATTGCCAGTCTACAGACTGATCTGGAGATGCAAAGTGCCGAGGTAAGTGAACTCCAGAATTTTCAATCTGTTGCTAAAGCTGATATGTGCTTAAAAAACCAAGATTTGCAAACTTTTGTCTGCAAATTGAATGCATTGAAGGATGAGAACATTCTTTTGAGAAGTGAAATTAGGTCTCACAAGAAAGTTTTGCATGAAGTCCTCACCAAGTCAGCTTTGAACACAGCAAAGTATGTTGCATCAGTGGAAAGTGTACACTCAATCAGTCACAAGTTATTTAACGGAATGGAGAAAGAGTGTTATATGCTTGCAGAAAAAATGTTTCATGAGATTTGTGAAAATATAGAAGGGATGTCTGAATTCATGAAAGAGATTGAATGCTTGGAAAGTTGCACTGCAGATCTGGTCTCTGACAACATGAGCCTCCAGGCTGAGCTATTGAGGAAGGATGATATTCTAAAAGGACTGTCATTTGATATGAGCCTGTTGCAGGAGTCAGCATCTAATACTAAGGATCAAAAGGATAAGCTGAAGGAAGTGATGGCTTCTATGGAGGCTCTAGAAGATGAGCTGGTTGTCAAATCAAGTGAGCTTGAACAGACTGTTGCTCATAGTCAGTTGCTTGAAGCTCAGCTCATGGAGAAGATAGATGCAGTGTCTAATCTTGAGTCTGATATTGCTAAGGGACACTTGTCCCTAGAAAGTCTTTCTTGTGAAAATCTGGATCTGAGAGCCCAAATTCAAGAAGCCTTGGCTGCAAAATGTTCTCTTGAGGAGGAGTTAACTGAGAAAAGGAGTTTGACAGAGAGCTTAGAGACAGAACTCTCACAAATGGGTGATGCTCTTGGAGAAATGAGTGATACAATTGAATCTTTAAGGAGTCATCTGAGTGAACTTACTAGCGAGAGAGATCAGCTCCAACTGAAGATGCATAGTTTAGAAGATAAGCTACAAAGGACAGAGGCTTGGGCTGAAGAAATTGAAGCTATTGCAGAAGAGGCCCAACAGGTGCATTGAACTTTTATATATATGCTAAATAATAATTATTTACACCTATTTTATGTTTCCTGATCTTGTGCTGTTAACTTGTTGACAGACTGCTGAATCCAGAAAGATCAATGCTGAAGAAAAAGAAGCAGAGGTAAAGCTACTTGAGAGATCTGTTGAAGAGCTAGAGTGCACCATTAATGTTCTTGAAAACAAGGTTAGTTTTCTAATCTATTATTGAGTTAAAGGAGTTTAAAATTTCAAAATCAGCATCTTATTTACTGCTTGTCAGGTTGATATTCTTAAAGGAGAAGCAGAACGACAAAGATTGCAGAGAGAAGAACTTGAAGACGAGCTTCATTCTGTGAAATATCAGATGCAGAATGTTGAAAATGTTGACTCTGGCATTAAAAGGTTTTTTTTCTGTTATCAGATTCCTCTGTATGTTTGCTTTTTAGATACGACGATGTTTCAAATTGTCAAAACATGGTTGTCTTTCACCTGCAGGCATTTGGAAGAGAAGGAAAGAGGCCTAGAAGAAGCACTGAAGCATATACAGATCGTTGAAAGCAGTGTATCTGACAAGGATGCAGAGGTAAAGCGCTATTATGCATCATTTTGGTACATTCTTACAAGTGTTTTAACGTTGTTTGACCTGAGGTTTCAGCATTTGACATTCATTCTCTTACTGTTCAACAGATTTCACAGTTCAAGGCACATGTCACTGAGCTAAATTTGCATGCAGAAGCACAGGCTAGTGAGTATAAGCAGAAGGTAGGCCAGGGTTTGAAGTTTTTATATAGTTCTTTCTTCCTCTATTTCTTAAAGTTGTATTTTAAGAGATTCTGAAAACAGTTCAAGGCATTGGAAGCCATGGTTGAACAAGTAAAACCTGAGGGCCATATCTCCCATAGCATGAGCTCTTCATCAAACAAGTCAGAGAAAAATGCTGCTAAGTCCAGGGGTTCCAGTTCCCCTTTCAAATGCATTGGTCTGGGCTTGGCACAACAAATAAAATCTGAGAAGGATGAGGACCTTGCATCTGCAAGGCTAAGGATCGAAGAGCTGGAATCCTTAGCAGTTAATCGACAGAAAGAGGTAGCCTTTCCTTTCCAAATGTAAATCCAACTCTATATCCATGCCAGATAATGACTCATTTGACAAGCATGATCCTTTTGCAGATATTTGCCTTGAATGCCAGATTGGCTGCTGCTGAGAGCATGACCCATGATGTAATCCGAGATTTACTAGGAGTGAAACTGGATATGACAAATTATGTGGTAAATTTATGTGGTCCCACACTACTCTTTTGCTTAATCATGGTTGTTGGTAATTCGGACCTATAAAGAATTGAGACCATGCATCTCCTCTTTTTTTTGTCATGTACATGATAATTTCTGATAATGTGCACTGAATAAACATTGGAGGAAAATGAAGCAAAAAGTAAAGAGAAAGGAGTAGTTTCCATGAATGTGTTTGTTCATGTACCTTTGTGTTAATGGCAGTCACTATTGGATGATAAACAAGTGCAGAAGATTGCAGAAAAAGCTCAGCTTGGTACCTTTGAGCCTCATGTAAAGGTATTCTTTGCTTTGGTAATTTACCTTGGAAACCCACATGTTTTACCTTAATCATTTCCACTTTCCATACAGGATCAGGAAATTATCAAGCTTAAGCAGCAGCTCAATGGGTTTATTGAGGAGAGGCGAGGGTAGGCATCCTTTGCTTCAAAGCTCAAACCTGCCAATATTGGCTGGCACTCTGTACTTAAATCTTTAGCTATTTTATGTATTTTCTTTCACATTTTGTTTTCTAGTTGGCTAGAGGAAATTGATTGTAAACATGCTGAGCTGGTTGCTGCACAAGTAGCATTGGAAAAGCTTCATCAGCGGGATCAGTTACTCAAAACTGAGAATGAAATGTTGAAGGTAAAAACCCGAAGCCTGTGCCTTGCACTTTTCCTTTCCAGTGGATCAGTTGAGCTATTTCCCCCGCCCCCTCTATTTTTTGTCTCGTGTCTTGTATTTACTTCCTATACTCTGTTCAGATGGAGAACATAAATCATAAGAAGAAGGTGATGGAACTTGAGGGGGAGGTAAAGAAGCTGTCTGGCCAGCAAAATATCCAGCAGCGTATACATCATCACGCAAAAATCAAGGCAAGATATTTTCTATAATCTGTTCTGTTTACATGGAAAATATGCTGAATTTCAGAGAATTTGGACCTGTTAACTTGTGCAAACATTTTTTATTCATCCAAAGTGGATCCATGTTCTGGTGTAATAGGAAGAGAACAATTCGCTTAAAATTCACAATGAGGACCTGAGTGCTAAGCTGCGGCGAGCAGAGATCAACCTTTCACGTATCAAGGAAGAGCTTGCACATCATCGTGCTTCTGTTGGGAAAAGTCCATATATAGATTTTGAAGGGGAACAAAGGTTAATGAACAAACTTAAGGTTAGTGGAAGTAGAGAAACAAGTACTAATAATTTTTACATATCGTTAATATCGATGGCTTTTTCAACTGTTAATTGAATCCATACAGGAAACTGAGGATGACAAGGTGCAATTAGCACAAAAGTTATTGGGCTTGTGTACTAGCATTTTGAAGGTATGTGTGTATCCTTGATTAGCCACGTGGTTTTTATTTTCACTCAGAATCGAAGAGATAAATCTCTTTTGATGGAAAATTTCAGGCAGCTGGGATAACAAAACCTGTATCCAGTATAACCCCAACCATCGCTGAGGATGCTCTTGAGCAGCTGAAAAACAGAATCACTTCGCTGGAAAGAGAACTGCAAGATTTGACAGTCAAGGTAAGGAATAAAAAATCAAAATCCATAAATAACTCTACTGTTTTTTCTCTCTTTCTACATTATGGATTTCTGCGTCTAAACAAGTTCTTAGCAGGGTCAACCAAACAACCCTAAAAGATGATCTCCCATAAACTAACATAGTTCCAAACTCTGCAGGCTAAGATTACCAATGAAAGGATACGATTGTCTGAGCTAAGGCCCCAAACTTCACCAATAAACTCAAGGACAGATGACAACCGTCAAACTCCAAGAAGGGGCCAAGTTCCATTTTTTTCTGCCTTGGACCGATAGCATTAAAGATTTTCGCTCATGACAGTTATACAGCACTACAAGCCAAGCTCATGCGTGTGTTTTTGCCTGTTATGTTGGTGCCTGTACATATCGATTTTTTTGTTAAGCCTGTATAATCTATTCTTTTGCTGTAAAATTTAAAATGCAGAGAAGGCAAGTTGACCAAAACACAACTCTGTCTCGAAAAATCTGCCTCGTCTTTCACTACTTGGCCCATCTTAATTTTATTTAGCGATCTTTATTCAATTAAACAACACATATGCATCCAATTTTATTTAATTTATTTTTTACTTTTTTTTACTATTATTACCATCGCATATCCACCATGGGCAGTCTTGGCAACTTCTCATTAGTTATTTTGTTCCTGGGAACAGTTGTTAAGGATAATCTTGATAATTACGTTAATCAACCAACATGTCCCTTTGCCTTGTAAAAAATGAAGATAAAATAATCAATGAAAAGCTCTAGATAAGTGAACATGGCTACTTTTGGGCTGATTGTATGGGAACATGGGCTCTTGTGATAAGTGATTTTTGTCCTGCAGGACAAGCCTCATTTTTGTAATGCCATGTATAAAAGAAAGACAAAGAGCGCCTTCCGGCAGTCACCTGCTAGCCAATTCTGACCCTAGACAAGGAACAAAATAATTTCAAGGCGGCTAATTATTAATTGTATTCTGGTTCTTTAATTAATTAAATTATATTACTTTTAAATCCATTTTTGTTCCAGTTGTCTCTAGGGTTTTTTTTGGCATATTTGGTTCCTTTCTGATAAAAAATAAACCAGTAATTAAATTCCTCCCTCCTTTTATTCTTTTTTCCAAAAGCAACCTCAAATTTCCCATCGTCAAAGCATCCAATTCTTGAAGGTAAAAAAAACCCCTTCATTTCTATTGCTTGTATCTCTATAAATATCATTCTCTTATAATGTCAAATTGTGTTTGTAGAATTTCATTCAGAAATTAAATAATGAGCAGTGCAACTTTCAGTTCTACCTGCTTCTTGAAGGTTAGAATTTCATCTTTTCTACTAGAAAGCTTGAAACTTTAATAGAAAGAGAGGCGTTTGCTTGTTGAAAATTAGTAAAGACTGCGACTTTGTATTTCGAGCAATTTTTTTTTTAATGAATTCAGGGTAGTGAAGTGAAAGTTTCAAGCTTGAAGAGTAAAAATGGAAATTGCAAGCTACATGTTGGTGGGTCAACTTCTTTGTCCACAAAAAGATTGCAGATTTCAAATGCTAAGCAGGAGAAGGAAGTTCGTGTTGCTCTTCTTGGTGCCAGTGGCTATACTGGTGCAGAGGTTTGTGGGTTTTGTTGCTTTTGTGGGCACTGTTAATCAATTATTGAGAGAGGAGTGAAGTTACTATTTTTTGGTGGCAGATTATTAGACTTCTTGCAAACCATCCATGCTTTGGTATTACTGTGATGACTGCTGATAGAAATGCTGGGAAGTCGATGGATTCTGTATTTCCTCATTTAATCACACAAAAGGTATCATCATATACTATTGAGTATTGGGTAAGGTTTTGATTGGATTTTTATCAATGTTTACGTATTAGTTGAGTAAGGTGTTCCTGTGTAGCTCTCTTTATGGTGAAACTGAATCTATTGTTTGATACTGCTAGAGTTGACCATTGAGTCTCACCAAAAGGGGGAAAATGTTTTGAAATAGTATACTGTCAGCTTTCTCTTTTGCAAGCGATGCTTGAATTGAATCTGTTTTGATTTGCAGGATTTGCCGGTTTTGGTTTCTACCAGCGATGCAGATTTTTCTGATGTTGATGCTGTATTCTGTTGCTTGCCTCATGGAACCACACAGGTACATTTTTTTTTTTCATGTAACATATTTTAACCCATTCAACAATTAATTTGAAAGCTTAATGCAGTTTACCTTCAGCATAGGGAATTTCATTTACTGAGTTTCTTTATGTCAACTAGTATTTGATCCATGTGCTCTTTTTTTCCAGGAAATCATCAAAGGTCTTCCCAAGGGATTAAAGATTGTTGATCTTTCAGCGGTATGCTTTGAATGCAAACTTATCAGTTTATGTTTTTGTATATTATCATGTTTAAGGCGTCATGCAGTATTTTGAAAATTTATAATGCGGTAATATCATGTATTATCTTGTTATTCATTTAGGACTTCCGATTACGAAATGTTTCTGAGTATGAAGAATGGTATGGCCAGCCACACAGAGCACCTGATTTGCAGGTAAAGTTCCTGGAATCTTTCTCCTTTCTCAAAACATCAACCTGGCCTCATGAAGGAAGTTTTAGCTGTTTTCTGTGCTTATATTTCAATTCTCTTTTGTGGAAGGTTACGTTTATTTTTTTCCTTACATTAATGTGTTCTCTTGATGGATTTAGGAAGAAGCTGTTTATGGTTTGACTGAAATTTTGAGAGAGGAAATAAAAAATGCACATCTTGTTGCTAATCCTGGTTGTTATCCAACGTCGATTCAGCTTCCTTTAGTTCCCTTGATAAAGGTATGTGTCTGTTGCAGTTTAATTTCATTTCATCCTGCATGACTGCTTAGTTCCATGCATGTTTTTTCAGCAGAAGATCAATTGTTGCTTTACAATTAGTTTCTTTCAAGGTAGCTAGTTTTCTTAAATTAGAGCACACCCTGAACCTCATCATGTTCTGAATTTTCAGGCCAATCTCATTGAACATAAGAATATTATCGTTGATGCAAAATCTGGTGTGAGTGGAGCAGGTAAAAAATTCAGCATTTTTTTATATCTTGATGCTTGTCTGTAGCAGTAATATGTTTCAATTTCTACTTGCATCAATTTCTTCGGTAGTTTCTGATGTCTGGAAATTGTGCAGGACGTGGTGCTAAGGTGGCAAATTTGTACACTGAATTAACTGAAGGCATCATGTCTTATGGTGTTACAAGGCATCGTCATGGTGAATATCAATCTCAGAAATTGGATCTTGATCCCTTCTTCTTGCAAATTATTGCCTTGACCATGAAGCAAAAGATATGAATTTCACTTGTTATAGTTCGGTTGTATCATAAGGCAATAATATAGATTCTGGTTTTGAATTGCAGTTCCAGAAATTGAACAGGGGCTATCCGATGCTGCGCATTCTAAAGTAACCATCAGTTTTACTCCACACTTAATGCCAATGGTAACAATTGCCCAAGTGTATTGAAGTAATCTTTGCTTATAAAAGAATCCAGTCCAACATTGTTTATTTTTCTGTTCTTTAGACCCGTGGTATGCAATCAACTATCTATGTGGAAATGGCTTCAGGAGTGACAACCGACAATTTGTACCAGCAATTGAAAGTTTCTTACCAGGTATATATATTTTATAAATATTGTGATTAGTTAACACTTTTTCTACTTTATGTACTATGAGACATTACAAATCAATGATATCACTCGGAATACAATCAATGCTTTGACCTGAAATTTGATTAAGGAATGTGTGTTGCACATTCCTTTAATGGTGAAACTGTGTTAATACTTGAGTTATATAAGATGGAAGTTAGTAGTCCAGCCACGATCTGGTTTCTGCTGCCCTTTGTCACATTTTAGTCATTCGTTCTTTCTTTAACTTTTATTGCAGGATGAAGAATTTGTAAGATTATTGGAAAAAGGAGCTGTTCCTCGCACTCATGATGTTCGAGGCTCTAATTATTGTTATATAAATGTATTTCCTGACCGAATTCCTGGCAGAGCAATAATCATATCAGTTGTATGTATCTTCTCCTTTGCCATTGCACTTGACTTTCTCCATCTTTTCATAAACCGCTGTTTTCTTCCCTTCTGACTAGCTTAACTTCTAAAACCTTGGTGCAGATTGATAATCTTGTGAAGGGGGCTTCTGGTCAAGCTCTACAAAATTTAAATCTAATGATGGGATTTCCAGAAAACACAGGGCTTGGCTACCTGCCATTGTTTCCTTGAGACTTTTTTACTTTTCTTTGACTGAACATGTAAGCAATTCATCCTCTACTGGGAATAGGCTTTTTGGATGCTCTAATCCATGCTCTTCAAAATATGCTTCTCTTTGATTTAATTCATAGACTATCATTTCTGCTCTCACATCCTCCATACACTCCGTTAGCCTCCCCCATTTGTTCTTGTGGATAGCTTCATCACTTTTTGCAGATGAAATAGTTGGTTTTTGTGGTGCATCGCAGCATTGTAGGGATTTCTTTCTATTGTTTCCTTTGCAGCGTATTTATTATTTGATTGACAGCATTGTTATGGTATACTAATATCTAGGATCATTTATCTTTAAATGCGCAATATAACTCAATGTTCATGGCTGGTTGATTCCTTTTAACGTGCTTTGTCCATTTCAACCTGTTCTTTCACGCCGATTCCATTATTTTCAAGTGTAGATTGAATTTCTAATTGTTAATGCACGTAAGGATGACATGTGACTTTAGAATCATCTGTCGATCTACCTCTCAGTCTGATTTGAACTATTTTCACAAGCTTTTGCAGGTTAGGGTGGAGTGAAATTTTGTCTTTGAGGAGTCTCTACACTCTAGAAGAGCTCAAGAGGAACATGCACTATCAGCTCAATAACTAATAAGATGTCGTCAAGAAATCATAGGTGCAGTTAGATGATGAGATAGCCGATTCAGTGGAGGTCTAATTGTCCAGGCTGTGCTGGTTCCAATATTGTAACTTGTCAAATTTCGTGTTGTAATTTTCATTTACAATAAGAATCAGAAACTTTCTTACCAAAGGCCTGATCAGAAACGATTCGAACCTGATTTCAGGATTTTGTCTGTGTAAGTTTATGGTAGACGACAAGCACGGTCCCGTTTTCCATGAATAAGAGTGCCGAGTCCAATCCTCATGCTTTGTGAAGCGTTAAGAGAAAATATTAATTAAAGAGATTGGAAACAATTCAATGATTTAATATATAATAAAAATGTAAACTATTTATCTCACTTAATCTATTTTTTATTATTCTTTTGAAAAAAAATCCTTAAAAAGTTCAGTAATCCTGACTTAGCGAACGTAAAGAATGTTATTATTTATCATCCAAAGTTGAGTTGTGTTTCATAGTTTTGAAACCTGGACCGGCTTGGGGTTGATCCGGGACCCGGCCGACCCGGTCATAAGACCAGTCCGGGTCTAAGCAAAACCTGTCTGGGAGTTGGCCCGGCAAAACCTAGTCGACCCGGGTAAATCCGGCTGAGACCCGGCCTATTTTTTTTTTATATGCATAGAGATCAAACGACGTTGTTTTAGTATTTTAAAAGGCCAAAACGACGAATATGAACGATGCACTGATGCAGAAAAGACCAACTTCCCTCCGTGTCTTTGTTATTTCTCCTTTTATTCTTGCCTCTACACATGCAAACCGCCTCCAACCATTCATTTTTTTTTATACAAGCGGCTTTTCTCTCCTTCTCCCAATGGCTAGTAGTTAGATATTTTCTCGTCTGCTCACAATCATTTTTAACCTAAAGATTGGTTTTGGTAATTAAAGAGATTTGTCCTTTTTTTAATTTTTATTTTAATATTAAAGTTAGTATTTAAAAGAAATTATTAAATTTGCATCCCAAAATATAAGGGTGTTTCTAAAATTAAAAAAAAACACTTGATAATCATTTTTTTAGAAAATCATGAAGCTGTTATTTATTCGTAGTTCTTGATTGGGCATTGCTTCTTCGGGTAATGTATCAATTCTCTTGTTTTAAATATTTTAGAATTTATGTTGTTGGATGTTTTGTTTTAAATATTTTAGAATTTATATTTGGTTTGTGTTTTGGATATTGAATTAAATTTATGTTATTGGTTTAAAATTTAAATTTAGTTTATATAAGTGTTGCATTGTAACTAGTTAGATGTTTTATATAAGTGTTTTTTTTTTTTGGTTGATCCGGATCAATTTATTTGACTCATGACCCAATTACTAGACTGAATTGATAACCAAATTGGATTTTAAAATTATGATTTTTCCGAGCATCATGGTGTTTGAAAATATATAGCTGTGGTTATAGTTTAAAGTAGTTTTTTATATAAAAAAACTAATTTAAATTAAAAAAATTAAAACTTTTTAGAAATGGAACCGTTTTTCCAAAACTGCAAAACGCAGCGGTACTGGATAACGGCTCCTGCTCCTTAAACCCCTGTCACCCTGCAACAACCTTTTCCACCGTGAACTCCCAAAAATCTTTAGAGGGTCTCAAACACCTATCTTTCTTCGAATCAAGAATGAGACTTTAGAACATAACCATCAATTAGGGCCCTGTTAAAGATTCTCAAAAAATGACGGCGACAATTACATATCCTTCTCATCTGTTATCTGCCTCCTTTCATCTCCGAACCACAACAACTAAAAATGCTTTTCGACTTCACTCTCCTTCCACTCAAGGACCTGAGGTAAGAAATTTGTTTCTTTCAGCCTTTTTTTTTTTTGTATAACTTTTACCCGGGTGTTTTTTGAGGGTTTATATGCTTTGTGGATTTTTTTTTCTTGATAGAAGAAGATAGTTTAGGAAATGGGTCTTTAAATCTTGACCTAAATAATGGTTCTTGTAGCGGATTAGAGAGGGTTTGATTGGTTGATTGAGATAAATATGGGTTTGATGTTCTTGTGTGGGGTTTTGTATTGATTATGAGGGTGTTCGTTGTTTTTATTTCCTAGTAAATATCTGCTGGGTTAATGATCCAAAACTAATTCTTTTCAAATCTGCAAAGCAATGGTTTTTCCTCTTGCGTTCTGTGTAGGAAAAGAAAAGGGACTAGGATAACCCAAAATTCTAAAACGAATGGTTGTTTAAGGAATGAATTTTCTGTCATCATTTTAGGTTTTGGGTTTTTTTTCTGGCTAACTTGCTCCAGCCTTTCTGCCTAGAAAGAAGTAACTGCAGCTTTTGATTGAGCTGTAATGACATATTGGCCTTTGAATTCGTATCAGTTTTCAGTGCTCATCGCTTATTTGATTAAGAAGGTTGAACTGGGTCACTGTTTCCCTCTTACTTTTGTGGGCACTTAACAAGACGTAGGCTCTGTTTTTTTTTTTTTTTGAATTTCAAATCTCACTTTGTTAGTATTTATTGTTAGAGTAATGATTATTGATGTAGCAGACAGTTAATTTTGTTTTCTGATTATTTAGGAAAATCTTTTTCCATACATCAATTTGACCTGTGTCATTTCGTCGTTCATCTTTTTATCTTTCTTTCTTTTATTCATAACCATTTCCCTGTTGAGGAAGAATCTTGGCATAGGGGAAAATGCTGTCATGTCTACGATATTGTGTTTTAAATGGGAAACTGGATACTCTGATGGGGGATATGTAACTAGATTGCTGTTCCATTTTTGTTAATATGGTGTTTGTATTTTGCTGAAGCATCAGCATCCTGATTTTATAGAATAGACGGATGCCCTGTGATTAAATAAGAAACAGATAAATTATGATCCTGTCCACATCATATTTATTACTCTTGTTGAGCATATTTTATTTCTAGCAGAGGTCACCACACTATCTCAAAGCTGGTAGCAGTCATCTGGGTGTTAAACTAAGTGGGGTCTTCCAGAAGACTAGGCTCAACATCTCTTGTGCAATAAACATGGCCGCTGGACAGTCTGGTGATCCTGAGAAGATAAATTTTGACCATCTAATGAATAAAGCAAGAAAAATCTGGGAGCGTTCTCCTCAACCAGTCAAGAGCTTCCCCTGGAAAAGAGCATTGGAGAACTTCATTCAGCTCATCCTTGACCTGTTTGTGATGGTTGTCAAATATTTGTGTGTGCCTTTACTGGCGGTTTCCTCCCTTAGTGAGATGTCATATTGCGCGCATCAGAAGAAGCTGCTCCTTGTCCCAATTCCACTACTCATTGGCATCATTGTTGCCGGGGTCGTAAAGGAAACTGCCTTAGAACTATCTCCGCTTCTCAAGGTAGAACTGTTTATCAAGTGTTACTTTACCACTTAGGAAATGGTAGACCATTAGTGATTATCCACATTAAGTAGCACATCCCCACCCCCCAATAATCCAAGGTGTGAAAATGGCTTTATCACCAGATATTGAATTATGAATGGAGATGCATAAGGACCAGCTAGTTCCCTCTCGAGGATAGATCCACCTAGAATGCATAACCTAACCCGAAAAGAGAACCAATGAGATTGACCACGATAGGCTCTCTGATTATTATTTTTTCCCCTCTCTCTTTTATATGTGTGTGTTCAAAAGAAACCTTGCATGTTTTCTGTTTGAATGCCCCTTTTGCCAATCAGCCTTTTTTGATGCTACTTCTGAGCACCTTTGAGCAATTGTTTTCTTTTTTGTGAGTTATGTGGTTTGATCTGTTTGTTTGTGGACAAAGTGAAGCAAACGAATGCTTTGCTCATCTAATTTGTCATCTGAATATATTGACAGGATGCTGAAGTTCCATGGCATCTGATTGTCACTGCAATAGTCTTCACATTGATCAAATTGCCAGGTCCTTATTATCCATACTGGGGGCGTATATTTATTCCACACTTTGCAAATGGAGTGTTATGGAGGACTCTGTTGTTTGCATTTTCATGATGTATGATCCACAAAGTCAGCAGGATCAACAATGTGGGAGATTTTAGTAAAGAGATAATTATAAACTTGGTGTGCAAACTTTTTTAATTATTTCTATTAGAATGTCCCTACGTATATTTTTGCTAGTGAATATATGAACTTTCAAAGTTTTTCTAATCTAGAGTTTTTGTTAGATTTTTGTCAAATATATGCTGGCATCGTGTGGCTGGAGTGATGCATGCATGAACCGTCTACTGCTCTTTTACTCTCTCTTTTTTTCCTTCTAATTGGGTGTTTGTATTTTCATTTTTGCTAATTGAGTGTGTGTTTTACTATTATAAAGTATATGTAGGCTTGAAACACCACAAGGGATAGTCTTCTGCTTATGATGTCTAGCTCCATCAGCTCGTGAGTGAGCTACTTCATTGTTATGTCTATAGACATGCTTACAAACTAAAAGAATTATGTTATTAACAAATTTTACCCTCTAAAGACAGAAAGTAGCTCTACATCTTGAAAGATGATCAGACCAATTTTTAGTTTAATCTTCGAATTATATTTATTTATGTCTTTTTAAAAATGTCACCCCCATATCAACGGTCTTGGATTCATCCTTGAATATGTGAGAGTTAATCAAAGATAGTTTAACTATTAAAAAAAACCAGTCAATCAATTCGTAAATCTTTTTGACCTCATGGGAACAAAATTAGGTGAAAAACGCCTCAATCCTCCTTTATTATAACCTTGTTATGTTTGAAGAAACATGAAGGTTCAGGATAATCCTTTGCATCATAATGACAACAATTACTTTTATTTTAGAAAACATTTTAATAAAAAAAAACTGGTTGTCTATGATTTTTATAGATGTATTTTGCTGAAAAATTTAGTTTTAAAACCATAATATAAAACTTGGGATGATATTAAGTCACGAGTGGATCCGTGGCGCAATGGTAGCGCGTCTGACTCCAGATCAGAAGGTTGCGTGTTCGATTCACGTCGGGTTCAATCTGCCTTTTAGTTTTTTAAACTAAGAAAAGAATCAAAAGATACAGAAAAATTAAAAGGAAGTGTCTGAGCCCGGGTTCGAACCGGGGACCTCTAGTGTGTGAGACTAGCGTGATAACCAACTACACCACCCAGACATGGCACCTTCTTCGTACCTCAGGCTCTTATTTGGTAATATAAAGAAAATAATGGTGCCCGACTGCCCGTTAACCCACGAACAAAGAAGCTCTCTCTGAGAGAGTAGTATCATTGCTATGGGAATGACAAAATTTAATTCGAATGTAATGGATACTATCCAAACTAACCTGAATTGATGAATTTTTTATAATTATTTTTTTCAATATATATATATATAATTTCATCATTAAATATGTATACATATTTTTTTATGTTAAATAATGGATATCCGAATATATATATATATATATATATATATATATATATTCAAAATTCAATGAATAAAGTTGAATATCTAAATTCCTTGTCTTAACAAGTAAGTGGATAAAATAAGAAAATAATAAAACCCCAATCCATTGTCATCAGGTTTAGGGATGCTACCTCAGGCCAAACCAGTAGAAGTTC